>Ga0307517_10000230_pt1 | contig 94558 bp, 79 predicted proteins | sample 23_EM_MG_FD_194515 | JGI IMG/M metagenome (GOLD analysis project Ga0307517, IMG submission 194515) | Populus trichocarpa ectomycorrhiza microbial communities from riparian zone in the Pacific Northwest, United States - 23_EM | ecosystem: Host-associated > Plants > Roots > Unclassified | place...
TAATGACGCCAGGAGTATATTTTGGGACGCGTGAAAGCCCCATGGGCCTTTAGAAAAGGACGGAAAAATGAGAGGCATGGGGGGTATAGGGGGAGATGGTATTACCAGGTGATACAGGGAGATATGGATGTAATACATGAGGGAGAATATTTTTTGCTGATGAGGACAGGTGTTATGGCTGTTGTCAACATGATTCCATTATTTGTTTGCATGGCGAGAAACAATTTTGTTGGGCACGCAGTTGAGGTGGGATTTGATATTTGGAACTTGTTTCACCGCTGGATTGGCAGGGTTGTGGTGTTGGAGTCGGTAGCACACATGCTTGCATGGACGGTCAACAAGGTTGACCAGGCAGGGTGGGAAGGCCTAGGCGAAGCTTTAAGGGTCAGCCGTTTCTATCAAGTTGGTTTGATGGTATGTTTTTTTTGCGTATTATTTACCTTTAAACTCTGCTAGAGCGAGGCCTAATCATACGCAGGCCGAAATTGCTCTCGTCTTAATCGCTATTTTATCCGCTTCACCACTGCGACATGCAAACTACAAATTCTTCTTATCGATGCACCAACTACTTGTTGTATTTTTTGTGGCCGGCGCTTGGTGGCATCTTTATATTGACATTTTGCCTCAGATAGTTTACTGCAACATCGCAATTACAATATGGGTTGCTAATCGTGGCTTCAGGATCCTGCGCATCTTGAAGAACAACATTAGGTGGAGAAGGAAAGGGCTATCTTGCCACGTAGCTGAGGTTACCCCGCTGAAGGGTGGGGATGCTGTTAGGCTTAGTGTTGAACTCTCTACTCCGTTCATATACAGGCCTGGAACTCACGTGGGTTTCCTTGTATGAACATTCTTCTTATTGAGGATAAAATTGAATTATTATTATTTTAGGCATACCTCTACGTGCCGCGAGTCGGCTGGTGGCAATCTCATCCGTTCTCAATTGCTTGGTTATCGACAGAGGAATCTGCACAGATGATTGAAATGACACCGATGCCCGATTGGTTAGAGACCTAAAACTCGACACCCACCGCGACTGTAGCCAAAGCTGTCTCCCATTCACAAAGCCAAGCCTCTGCCAACAGAAACCATCATGCCCCAAAAGGTCCATATGATCCAAGTATATACCACTCAGGCATAAACTCAGTGCAAGTGTCCCTAGCGACCGTCTCACCTGATGGAACTGGTATGCGACATACGACGTATAGCAATCTTGAGAACTACTTACAGGACAGCGACCCGCATAGGCCACTACCCACAAACCCAGGAACCCCTATGGTACGGAATTCGTCTGCGCTTCCAGTGAAGCATCGTGAACTCGTTGCAAGCGCTATCCCGAAAAAGACTACAATGCACTTCATCATATCGAAACAGAGTGGTTTCACAAAAGCACTCTACGATTCTGCGCAATCTGCAGCTGCAATCACCGATCCGGAAAAGCCAGAAAAAGGGTGTGTCTTGAAGTTGGTGGAGTTGGTCGAGGGCCATTAGCAAAAAAAAAGGTTACACCTGGACGCACCCTGTGCTCCTTGTGCGTTCGGCGGTCCGGGCGCATAGAACGTAAACTCGAGTTCTGGGCATGCGGTCTTTTATTGGGTGCTGGTGGACAGGGGGCCATGCCCCCCGGAGGCACCAGACGCAACTAAGGACACAGAAGGTACCCGACGCAGAAAGGTTCTCCAGACGCAAAATGGTTCTCCAGACGCAAAATGGTTCTCCAGACGCAAAATGGTTCTCCAGACGCAACCCGATAGGATAGTAGAATAGGGGAAGTACTCAGGTGGAACTGGCTATCATCGGATACCTCCTAAGTCAACAACTCTACCTTCAAGGACTTTGAATGAGTTAGTGAAAACTGTGGAGAATATCCAAATGGTCCGGAAAGATTCATCCACTATTACTCATGTTTACTTATTTGAGTCATTTAGATACTAAGATAGGAATATATTTATTAAAGCTAGTCTAGAAAACAGTAGCATTTAGTAGTTAACAATTTGAAAGTACTTGCCCGGAGAACTAAAGTACAAAGGTTTGGATAACATTTCAACCAGCAGTCGGACAGCGTCGGGACAGGGTGCGTTGGAATCCGCCGGTCGAGGGGAATCGAATGGTATAGGTCTCGTAGCGTCCGCATGGCTATCGAGGTCAGCAGGATGAAAAAGGCAGATACCTCAGGGGGCAGATGTCCACCAGAGTCGGGAAGGGTCTCATTGGAGTACGCTCGCCGAGGGGAATCGAATGGTATAGGTCTCGAAGTGTCCGCATACCTGTAGCACCCCGTAGCCGACACTTTGAAAGTACTTGCCCGGGGAACTCAAGTACAAAGGTTTGGAGAACATTTCAACCATCGGTCGGACAGCGTCGGGACAGGGTGCAGCCGGGACAGGGTGCGTTGGAATCCGCTCGCCGAGGGGAATCGAATGGTATAGGCCTCGAAGCGTCCGCATGCCTGTAGCACCCAGCAGCCAACAATTTGAAAGTACTTGCCCGGGGAACTCAAGTACAAAAGTATGCATAGCCATTCAGCCAGTGGTCGGACAGCATCGGCACAGGGTGCGTTGGGATCCGCCAGCCGAGGGGAATCGAATGGTATAGGTTTCCAAGCATCCGCATGGCTATAGAGGTCAGCAGGATGAAAAAGGCAGATATCTCAGGGGGCAGATGTCCGCCAGAGTCAGGAATGGTCTCATTGGAGTCCGCTCGCCGAGGGGAGTTGAATGGCATAGGTTTCGAAGCGTCCGCATGGCTATCGAGGTCAGCAGGGTGAAAAAGGCAGATACCTCAGCGGGCAGATGTCCGCCAGAGTCGGGAAGGGTCTCATTGGAGTCCGCTCGCCGAGGGGAATCGAATGGTATAGGTCCCGAAGCGTCCGCATGCCTGTAGCACCCAGTAGCCAACAATTTGAAAGTACTTGCCCGGGGAACTCAAGTCCAAAAGCATGCATAGCCATTCAGCCAGTGGTCGGACAGCATCGGGACAGGTTGCGTTGGAATCCGCCGGCCGAGGGGAATCGAATGGTATAGGTCTCGAAGCGTCCGCATGGCTATAGAGGTCAGCAGGATGAAAAAGGCACATACCTCAGCGGGCAGATGTCCGCCAGAGTCGGGAATGGTCTCATTGCAGTCCGCTCGCCGGGGGAATCGAATGGTATAGGTCTCTAAGTGTCCGCATTCCTGTAGCACCCAGCAGCCGACAATTTGAAAGTACTTGCCCCGGGAACTCAAGTACAAAAGTATGCATAGCCATTCAGCCAGTGGTCGGACAGCATCGGGACAGGGTGCGTTGGAATCCGCCCGCCAAGGGGAATCGAATGTTATAGGTCTCGAAGCGTCCGCATGGCTATAGAGGTCAGCAGGATGAAAAAGGCAGATATCTCAGGCGGCAGATGTCCGCCAGAGTCGGGAAGGGTCTCATTGGAGTCCGCTCGCCGAGGGGAATCGAATGGTATAGGTTTCGAAACACCCGCATGGCTATAGAGGTCAGCAGGAAGAAAAAGGCAGATACCTCATGGGGCACTGGCCGATCTCCGCTTGAGTCTGGCCGGGCCCCATTGCAATCCGCTAGAGTCAGGAAGGGCCTCATTGGAATCCGCTCGCTTAGGAGTAATGACTAGTGTCAACCTGGATGGATGAGCATGCCCCTCTCCGAAGGTTGATAATATTCAATAGTTCAACTCATTCGATCATGAAGCCTAATACAAGGTGGGAAGAACTTAGAGACCTTTTGCGCCATTTGTCAGCAGTGATCAAATAAGGGGTATGTTTTGGGTCGTTACCGGGACAATAGATGGTTAGTCATCCTATATTTCGATCCTTTTTCGCCTGAACAGCCTTTACCTGGTGATAAAGTAGTCTGTTGTAAGTAGAGGCCATCAGGGGCAGGGAGAGTTCCCCAATGCAGAGCCCTATGGGTCACTTACCCTGAGTTTCTTCGGGAGATTAGGGAGTGAAACGGACCATCCAGGTGCACTGGGCGGACAGGATGCGGGTTGTATTGCACCCAACGGACTAGGATGCAACCATTGTGCTGGGGCCATCTGAGGGCGGGCTGGGCGGACAGGATGCTCTAGACGGATTTTCTGCGTCCGGACGCAATGCCTATCCGTCCGGAGCAAAAGCTTTTTTTGCTGATGTCCCCTATGGTGGGCATCATTCATTCGATTCATTCGGAACAGTAGTCCTAGTTGCTGGGGGTGTTGGTATCACTCATTGTTTGGGTTATGTCAGACATCTATTGCACGGATATAACGAAGGAACTGTGGCTACCCAGAAGGTCAAATTGGTCTGGGTCATTAGGAAGAGTGAGCATATCCATTGGGTCTCAGATTGGCTTGAAGAGATTCTGCGGATGCCACTTTGTCGCCGAGTGCTTGAGATTGATATCTATATTACCCGGCCCAGCAGTACAACTGGTGGAAATGGATGGGCCGGCCGCGGTAGCCTTGTTAAGGTTTATGTCGGAAGGCCAGAGTTCGAAGCTGTTCTCGAGAAGGTTGTGAGACGTAGGATTGGTGCCATGGCGGTGACTGTTTGCGGTGGTGGTGCCGTGAGTGACTCGGTCAGGGCTGCCACACTCAAGTTCATGGACCAAGCTACTATCGACTTCTCGGAAGAGAGTTTCACTTGGTAAAGGGAAATTGGAACCCATAGTTCCCAATACAACTGGGTATTAATGCTATATCCAGAATCCTCCTTCTCACCCAGGGATATATATTTTCTTTTTTCTACATCTTTTGATATTACCCACGAGAAAAATTAATAGTTCCCCTGCCCTACATTTTTTTATTTTTATTGGAGTTTCCTATTCACTTCAGCATACATAGGCATATTCGGCGTTGGCTCTGGATTTCCTTCCTTTCTTTACTTCTCTGAGTGCCAATGGGAAACTAGTGGATAGCCCGGTCCTTCTTTTTTTCTTTTTTCCCTACTTACCTCCCTAGCCCCGTTTGAATACTACCTTTTTTTTAATACCCTGTGGCTGCTGTAAATACCTCCGAGTCTCAATCCTGTAATTAAGTGCTGTCAGTCACAAGCCTTTACAACTCTGTGTTGTATGAACTTTACCTAATATATCTACCACCGCCTTTGAAAGTAAAAGTGATTTAGGCAGAGTTTCCTACATCTTCAACCCCTCCATTAATCTGGGAGGGTTACAAACCAGCAATAGGATCGAAGGTACCAGATTTCGACTCTAAATTCTCAGATCTGTATTTTCTCCATTGTTGGGTGTCTCTATGCAGGGGGAAAAAACGCCGCTGAATCACACCATGTGCGGAGATGATAAAAGGAAATGTGATATCAGTTGCTAACTCCGTGCAATGTTGCAATGAAGGGGGGGGTTCGATCAAAAAATGATCGAAGGCTAGGAACGCGCTTTTTTGAACCGGGGGATTATAAGATAGAACCCCTTCTAAAAAATCGGTAAACCATGATATCTGAAGGCAGTTGGAAGCAAAGAAACAAATGAAATGATAGGAAAAGAGGGCAAAATGTAGCAGACAAAGCAAATAAACTAGAACTGGCACTCCACTTCCCCGGTTTCTGAGCAATAAATACTCGCATATCTGGGTTAAAGGTAGAAATTCCCATCAGAGTCCCTGCTATTTTTGCTTACCAAGACATTAAAGAACCCCCCCCCCTTCAATCCCCATTTTCAGAAGCCCCGATTCAAACCCCCCCTTCTGACCCCCAGGGTTTGATCATCAAAGGCCTTCTTTGCAACACTGACTCCGTGTGTCGAAATTCGAAAAAATAGGGGGGCACTACCCGAGTGCGGGCACTGTATAGTACAGATAGTGGCAGGGGGAGGTTCTCAGAGCGTGGTAACAACTTTCATCCGAACACGATACCCCTATCCACCCAGTCTAGAACCCTTCGAATAGCTCTTTCCATTTCCCAAATACACTTTCAGAACGATTATGTAATAATAATATCATACATCCCCAGTACTCCCACAAGGCCCTCTCAGCCTCCCCCACCAGGGTGAAGGTTGGTGAAGGTTGTTGTTCCTACGATATCAATTGACGATCTAGTGAATAAGTTATCTTGCAGCTGCCATCCTTGATACTGAAACGATGACTTTCGGCCAGGTGAGTATAATAATTTTCCCAGATCTTTACTGTTTATGTCAAACAAGCGAAAGGGATCGCAGTAGGAAATGACAGAGGAGTAGGAAAACAAACGGGAGAACCGGAGGTGGGCAATCACAGCTCACGCAGCAGGAATCTCCACTAACTTGCCGCTGATTAATCCATCTCCACTACCACCACCAGTACCACCCCTACGATATAGTATGATACCTCCGCTAATCTACTCGTAGCTAGCCCACATACCCATCGTGCACTCTCAAAGAGATTAAACCACCCTCCGATTAAAGCCCTTTGCCCAAATTCCAGCCCCACAATGCCCGCTCACGAAAAGGAAACTTGACCAAACGCGGATTACCAAGCCTCCGAGCTTATTTAACTGGTTCCATAAGCTATCGTCAGCATAGTCCTGCATTTATTAATATGATATTGCGCTACTGTACTCTACGAGTACTCGAGTACTGCTCCCGTAAACCCCTGTCATCAAAGACGCCGTTACAGTTAAAGTGCAGAGCCTCGATAGTGGCAACACACCCTTCCAAATCACGTCTATGTCACCTATGTTTGTATGGCGCTAAAACATCCACCCACTCTAAAATGGCTAAGTTAATTAATTGGTTTTATAATAAGCAGAGCATCTCCCGGCGAGTAAATCGCTAACTTTACACGAATTGGAAACTTTTTTCTTTTTCGGAGGTCCGTGTTGTGGCTTGAGGTAAGGCTGGGCTGGATAATTTAGTTTGCGAGTGATAGATCATGAGGGTTTTGGGTTTCAACTCCACATGCTGTCCGGGCTAGTGGTTCCCGGGGCGGGCAATCGGTGCTCCCGAGCCCCTACTACAATAACAAAAATCCTCACATGATCAACTCGCTTGATGCCACTCAGCGGTGCACTTGTACTAAATTTTCTAAATATAGGGGCCCGCTGGGCAGATGACCGCACAGAAGAAATTTTGGCCTCCCTCTATTTCTGCTCAAAAGTGGGCTGTAGGGGCTACTTGTTATCACCAAGGAGTCCGGGAAACCCCATTTTTACTGCTATCCTCGACAAAGATACCGCCATAGATCAGTCCTTCGTTGATACCAGATGGCTGATATCCCTCGTGGGAAAGGTCAGTAGCAGGTGGAGTAGGCAATTTCAGGATTCCGATGTGCGCTGTAATCGTTAGTCTTGGCATCTAGTCACCGAACAGGTTAGGTTAGAGCCTCACCTTGGCCCTTGCCGGTAGCGTTATTCGCCATGGTCTTCACAACCTCGCTCATAAGCCCGTAACCGCCCGAGTACCATACGGAAATAGTGCTGATTAAGGATTAGCTCGTCCACTGCCCAAATCCATGGCACGGGCATGCTCACCTATCAACCCAATTTGTCTGAACAGCAAAGTTGTGCCAGCACTCGCTGTCAAATGGCACAGAGAAGAGCACTTCCTCGGTTTTCCCGCCAGCCGTGGAACCTGAGAGACGGAGTGTCTTTGCATCCTTTGCTGGGATCTCTGAGGAACCGAAGGGTGTTCCGGTCTTTAAAGTCCAGACGTGGCTGCTGAAGTCGTTTGTTTCGATGAAGACTATCTATGGGGAGGATTAATAACTGTATTCAGGGTTGGGTAGTTGGGGTGAAGGCAAGTTACCTGGTATTCGTGGGAGTAGTTCAATGCACGGTGGACGTCTTCTTTCACGGAGAAGTGAAGTGTGGTGATCCCCTGTACCGTAGCATCTGTCCCGTTGTTGGTGCTGGGTAGGAGTTCCGAGCGACGGAACCCTTTTTGAGCATTACCGCCTGGTGCGAAGATTGATTTATCACTGTGGTCAAAATCGTAAGTATTCTACTCGTGAAATAGTTCAATTGGTGGGAAGCAATACTTAATCGTGACCTCAATCGGCTTCCTACAGTCCATGGGCACCAAATCGAACTACCCAGCGATCCATCCGTCAGTCACCAACACCGCCATCACTAATTGACACAAGAGTTATATAATACCAAAGAAGGCCCCGCAACACTCATGGTCGGAAAAAGCAGCTGTTCAGACCACTTCTGTCCAGCGCCGAGCACATACTCGGCATTAAACGGACTAGTAGCGGAGCTATCCAGAGCTGTCGCTGAAAAGTTCATCTTCAACCTGCCATCCCAAATAACCTTCGGCGCCGCGAGCGCTGCCGTGGCAAAACTGGTCAGGAAAAGGATTGCCGGAATCATATTTTCCTATTATTACTATGTTGCCGGTGAAAGGAGAAACGAAGAAAGTTAAGGAGAGTAAAAAGTTGGATGTTCGCTGAGGGAAGGGAGGGGTAGGTGGAAAGATCTATGTGGAAATCTTAGCATTTTATATATCTCGATTACGAGCGAGCAGGCTTTTCAAGTTATGATACTATTCGGATTAAACCCCGGGCTTCCTTAACGGGCTATCCTTTTTTAGGGTGCCCCTGGCGGTTGTACTGCAATTGAGGAGATTGAAGTGGGGGAGCTGGCAGCCGCCGGAAGTGCGGAGAAAGAATGTTTCCAGTTCATGTCATACGGGGAACGATGTTTATTTGGCTGTCCGGGAAGTCAATGCAGGTACCAAGCATGGATCCGGTTATGTTAAATAAAGGTGAATGAGTAAGGCGCTATGAAATTAATACTGTATGTAGGAAAACCAAATCCCTAACCATGGTACCACAGTACACGTACCGCGCTCGTACAAACCCCCTCCAATCTCAACCGCAGCAGGGGTGCAGCTCCGCCGGCAGGTTAGAATACGGATACCGTAAAAACCGAAATAATTGGGCATCACGCTAAGACGTTGGAGTTGCCTCTCCTACCGTAGTATGGTCTGTTGTCTCGAGTGAGGGCTAAAAGAGAATCTTCTCGTCGGTGTGTTTTCTCCCCCTAATCCAAAGGGGAAATTCTGGACGTCCTAGCGCCATGCCCAATTATTTCGGTTTTTTACGGTACCAGAGTTCCCCTACAGCAGCGCGGGGTGCGCCTTTATCCAAACTTTCCGCCTGTAAGAAGCCAGGGCGCGAACTACAGTACCAGTCTCGGAATTCCTCGATGCCCTGCGAGAATAGCGCAATGTGCAGATGAGGTTGCAATGCATACCATCAGATCTTGTCCAGAAGCGCGGGCGGGGGCTCCAATATCTGGGGTTAGCGCACAGCTATCTATCCCTACAGCTTGGCACTCTCTGGTATCCCTAGGGGACCGTGGAGAACTTGTGCCCAGCCATTCTCGTGCAACTTTCCGAGCCAGACCGGAAAAATCGCCGTAGGATAATAGAGCTGTCTCAGCACCCTTCTGCTATAGCTAGCGTTGTTGGCACTTGAAGTGCCTTGTGCCATGCCAATGTGCCTGGCACGGCACAACGATGTGCCAGAATGTGGTGAGATTGGCCGATGGCACAACCTTGAACAATTCTATTGTCGTAGACCAGTTTGTGCAATTGAGGAAGCAAATATTGGAGTTCTTCAGCCCAGTGGGAACTTACAAGGATACAAATGGGGGATATTCAATGTGAATTGGGCTTGTAGAGAGTTTCTCCTTTTTTTCTTCTTACAAAGTCATTTTATTGGTAGATATATTGCCTGGGCACAACATTGTGCCGTGCCGGGCACATCGATTTGGAGGGTTGTGCCATGGCACAAACTCTGGTAACTTCGTGCCAACAACGCCAGCTATAGCATATCGTTCTCGTTTGGAAGAAAGCAAGCCAGGATCGGATCGGATCAACATAGAGGTGCTGAAGTGAGGTCTTGGTGGCCGTGGCGCGTCATAGAGCTCGCAACAGGGAAGATGCCATAAGATAAAGGTCGGGCCTGATATATGTATTATCCAGCCGAGGCAAACCGCCCTATTTACAACCACAGTGGCCCGTGTCAGGGTATTGTCCCCAACTACGGAATCAAGACTCGGGAATGAGGGTCCCCACCCACGGTTCTCTGAAAAGGGGTGAGCAGAAAGTGTAAATTTTCCAACGAAAACCCGAAGGAATAAGAGCAGTTAGTAAAGTGATCCGTGGGCCACCCACCCCCTGCCAAGAGGATTTAATCACGAGAAGACTTCCCCGGTGATATTTTAGAATGTGGGAGGGAAGAGGATTTGGGCTCTTTCTTGATATAGCTCGGCAATGGGCATTCCGAAACAATCGGATGGGGAAGGGAAAAGGTAAGCAAAAGGAGGTCTCAGAACAAGGTGGGCAAGCACAATCTACTATCATAATATTATCATATTAAGCACCCCTCCACCCCAGCTGATAAACGCCACACCCGACCCTCGACACTCACACCACTACCCACTGATGTTCCGCCACACTTGAGCATGCTTAACAAACCTTATTTCCACTGCAAACCACAAAACGCCACTTACGACCTTAAACACCAGCCCCACGAGTCATCACCCCATCTGTGATGCATATACAGATGTCCACCTACTATACAAAAGATTAAGCTGCCCCATCCCAGAGCACAAACCATATCATGCAGCCTCCTCCTCCACTTCTAAATGCCCATCCCCAAACTACTAGACATCACGACAATATACATCAACACAATTAAACAACCAATCCATCCATCCAGCACTTACGAGCACCCAATCATATCCTGCACTTCCTTATCCCACACACTCTCTTCGCAACCTCATGCATCACAACGTAGCACCTCACCTCACCTCCTGTACTGGACCTCACTATCACATCACATAAATCGCAACAACACGGAAAAACACCCTCTTCCACCCCCTGTCCACATCCTAACCACCTCACTACGACCATCGTTAACTAGCGAAGGGACCAATAACCATACCCCCTCACTCCTCACGACGACACCGCTAGGCGATGCGCAGCAAAACCCTGTATAAAAAAGCCCCCAACAAAGCCACCCCAGCCCCGCCCCGCCGTAGCGATAGTCGCAGTCGCAACCCAACATCCCAGCACCCCATGCCGCCGCCCCCACTCCTATCACCATTGCCCATTACCCCAAAACGACCAACAAATATCAAGCCCTTCTCCTCCTCTTCCTCCTCCTCCCTCCCGGCGGGCGCCAAAAAGAAAAACTCAAAAATGCAGACAATAAGGCACACCCTGCAAAAGCTAAGAGCACTCCTGCATCTGCACCACGCGAAGAAGATACAAGTCCCGACAATCGTGCTGACGCCGCCAAGCGAGAGTGAGAGCGATGGGGAAGAGGATGAGAGGAGCTCCGGGTCGCTGCGGGGGCTTGTGATGTTTGATGAGAGGATGGTTAGTTGTTTGGATCTGAGGCTCGGTCGGGGGGACGGCGGTTGATGATATGTTTTCGGTTCTTCGGTGGGACGGGTCAGTTTGGGAGAGGGGACGGTTGTGGTGGCGGTGGGGGCGATCGATCATCGGCAGAGAGTCGTTGGAAGGATAATCGGAAAGGAAGTTACCGTGCTAGTCCAGAGAAAAGGGGGAGGGGAGTTCTGACTTTCGGCGTTTTGTTTTGTTTTGTTTTTTCTCCGTTTCATTCAGCTTCATTCCGTGTGGGTCGGTCGGCGTTCGGGGGTCCGGGGCGTCGGTTGTATCTATCTATCACTATGATACCATTTCCTTTTGTTCTATAGTATCCAGAGCGTCCCGAGATCTATCATTCCATATCTCTCATACATCTCCATCTCTCTATCCAGTGTGGCATCGGACTATCCCTCAGACACCGGTTCGTCATTGGTGAGAGGGAATACAAAGCTAGTCGGGGTGATATACAAAGACCAAAGAGAGGCAGAAGAAACCTCCCGATTGCCGGGAGGGCCGGGGTTGGCCCTGAGAAGGAACCACCGCCATCCTATCATACCAGAATTTACATATTACACGCCAAAAATCTGCGGAGATACGGATCACAGAATCCCCTACAAGTATGATACAATAGGGCAAACGTGACTAGTATCATACGGTAACCGAGGGGGCCCTACACTCGCGCGGGACTAATTGCTCGACCTTACGGTGAACCCCGTCATATCATAAATGCGACAACACCCAAACCCGGCAAGCCCCCCTTCCCTCTTCCCCCGCTCCCCCGCTCCCCCGGATCCTGGCACCTGCGACGCCTTACTGGTTCGCCCGTCGCAGGATCACTTGACTTAAACCAGCAACCCATCCACCCAACCATAGAGCCAGGAATAGCAGTACCTCAACCGAGTGATCTCCCATGATACATTCCCGCACCCGGAGCACAATCCTGCACAGCCCGGGCTGACAGTGTGCATATAATACATACTAGTCCCCATCTAAGAAAGTAGGCAAAATCGCGCTTGCGTAATAATAGCACTCTGCGGGGAGTGGAGGGGGGGGAAGGGGGTGAATTAAGATAGGGCGGTATTGAGCATATCATTTTTTATGGGATGGACGCTGCTCCCGGCCACTCATCTGCCCTGCAAGATATGCGCGCAGATATGGTGGTCTACGGGAGATATGTTGTACGGCGCCGTGGCTTGGTTGGGCCTCCCCCTCCCCTCCCATCACGCTGGATTACGGTGCCTACTCGCGGAGTTCACCCGCACTCTCGATCCCATCGGTCATCATGGCTCATCATATGATGATTCCACCGTAGCGCAGTCAACTTACGATACCCGGAAAAAAAAGATGATCCAGAGGCTTTTATCATTATCGCTCTAGTAATAATGGTAATGACACAAAGTGAAAAAAAAAAGACGTGAAGACGTCGGGTGGGGCGTTTACCACCCATCCAGCGAGTAGCAAACAAGCGAATAAGCTGTACTTGAAAGTGGAGGAAGAGAGAAAAAAACAGGAAACTCCGATCCGAAATGAACAATATGACAGATAAAAAAATAAAGAATAAACCTGAACCCCCCGAGAATAAACAATGATTACTTATGGCGATGGGGTTTGTTTAAAAAATGAAGAAACAAACAATGGAAAAATTGAACGCCATTCCCCGATGATATGATGATGATGATGATGATGACGATGATGTACGCAAAAACTTTTTTCAGACCTTGACTTTAACTCTATGCATAGAGTGTAGTGGTCGTCTAGTATCGTTAGGAAGACTTCACAGGCAGTAGGGGGGAAGGAGGATTAGAGTTTCGGGATACTAACGGGCCATTTCGATATCGGTGCTGCGGGGACGGCAAAGGTGGAGATAGGGGACCCCGTTCGGCGTTTCCGCTAATCTTGTCGATCTCGACCTTCATTTCTACCATCCGTCCTCGCATGCGTTCCCGGAGCTCGTTGATGCGCTTGCAGCCTTCCCTCAGCGCCTGCAGCTCCTCTTGTGTGGGCCCAATGACCACCGGTTCCGGGGGTGGTGTCGGGGGACAGATTCTTCGGAAGGAGTGTTGTTGTTGCCGCTGCTTGAGGGGCGGGGATAGAGGTGTCGCGGGGGCAGCAGCGGGAGCTGGAACGATGGGCTCTTGAGAGCAGACCACCATTACCCCGCTAAAGGATAGGGGCTTCTTTGGTTGCTCCTCTGAGTTTCTGATACTCGACAGCAGTCCTCTGGACCGGCCTTCCCATCCCCGCTCCAACTCATCCACACTCCTCAACTCAATCCATTCATGAACCCGCCTAATAGGGTTCAACCTAGAGAGCCACCTCCCAGCCAACAAACCCCAAGCGCCGATTCCGAAAGCAAGAAAGCCACCCATGATCATAAGCCCCCACAACGGTAGCATAAACAGGGAACAGAGAACCCTTAGAGCAATCGACTCTCCCGGCTTGTACGCAGGGAGGTTCCGGTATCCGATGAAGTAGATGAAGAACACAAACGCGTGGGCGGGGCCGAGGATGTGCGTAGTTATAGAGACGAAGGGGGTGAATAAGTATCTATAGATTTGGCCGATGATTGCTTGACGGCGAAGGTGTGGGAGGTGCGGGAGGGATATGGAGAGGGAGAGGACGAGGAGGGTGTTTAGTAGAAACAGCTGGAGGGCGAAGAAGGCTACAGTTAAGAGGGTGTTGCAAAAATAGCTCAATGGGTGATGGTTGGGATCGATCTCGTTGGTTGATATCAGGGCTGGAAAGACCAATGATTCGTTGGATGGTGAGAAATGGCCTTGGTGCGAATGCTGTGAGCCCCGTCTGTCAGTCGGGACATTTTAGTGCCAGTACTAGTACGGACCCAGGCTGAGTGATACGGAGGAGAAACACCCATTCAACATGGGGGCGCGGAAAATAGGAATGTATGCGAAGGGTAGGTGCGGGTTGGTACACATGTACGTCTTCCACAGGCTAGAATTTAAAAGGTGACAACAACCGCAGACGGGGCCAGCCATGATAGGACAAGCCCGGTCCGGGGATTGTCCGTTACGCATATCCCACACAGGATTTCCCCGGAAATGCAAAAAATAGAAAGAAAAAAGAAAGAGAGAAAGAGAGAAAGAGAGAGAGAAAAAGGTACGTACATCTCCTGTAGCGCTTGTAGCGCCGGCGTAATAGTTGATCAATGTCGACATGGTTTCCCAAATGTTTCTTGTTCGCGAAACTTGTCCCCCGGTTTCGACAGCTTTGACATCCATTTTGACTTCCTCTGAAGCCTGCACGCCGGCGCCGAATTGGAACACTAAATCACACAAGGCGACCAGCATGAGCGCCACTTCCAATCCAATCGCGGTCAAAGAGGCAGGCCAAAAGAAACTCAAAATGCTTAACTTTCCGAAAACAGAGTGGGAGGGAGGGGGGAGGGGGAGGATAAGATAGATTTGAGCGGAAAGAAAATCCCTCTCACTTTTCGTAATCCACATTCATAAAGCACAGCGGAAGCACGGTACGGTGCAGTACAAATATAATACAAGAATTGACTTACACACTACCGGCACACAATCCTTTTGCTCACTATCCAGCCCGTTCTACTCACACGACGCAAGTACCCTACAGTACTCGATGGCCGCACTGAAACTAAAGGTTTCGTTCGCTGGCCCTCCCGTTCAACCACGACAGCGGGACACGTGGCTGGTGGTTGGTTAGTTGTTCCGAAGCTGCAGGAAATGTATGGTTGGCTGGATAGCTCGGCGCCTGCGATCGAGAAATCTATTGGGTCCGGGTGATTGGGCGACAATCGAAGAATTGTTTTGGTATCGACAAGTTAACTCAACTCTGTCTAGAAAGAGAGTATTGTGTTTTGTCAACTGAGAGGTGGGAGGAAAGGGAAAGGGAATAAGGGGGGAGAAAAGAATGGGTTGTTGGTCGTGGTGATCAAGTACATGGATGGCTCTTTGGAAAGGGTTTTTGTTTATGGGGGAGGCTCTTTGTTTCGAGGTTGGATGGTTTTGGGTGATAGATCGGGTTTCCTGGAACCCAAGATTAGAGCATCTGATTAGGCTGAAATTGCCCCCGATAGAGTTGGGGGTTAGCCTAAGGTTCGTGACACGAGTGCAAGATTAAGTTGGCAACAGTAGCCAGGAGGATTAATACTGCAGGGTGTCTGTCAAATATTCTCCCCCAAACAACCCACCGTACTACCAGCAACCGCCTAGACTGAATCGAATCCGCTCTCGGGCCTCACCACCAGGCGGTAAACCCTAACCCTGCAAATATCCTGCTCTACACACAATAGGTTGGCAACTTCCTCTGACTAGCTCCAGGGCCTTCTCGATCACTCAGAAAACGGCGTTTGCTCCAGCTACCACACCAAGAGCTCGACGGTCCTTTTTCCTTTAGAGCATCTGGCCTATTCGGTTACATAATCCGTGCTCCACACGTAATTTCGGCCGGCTTGACCGGAGTTCGGCGGACTCTGGTGGGCACCACACCCTAAGCGCTCGTGCTAATGCATGGCGGGGAAGAGCGGCGTTATCGCGAATGAGCGTAGTCTGCGGTATTGTGCCATCATTGACCTGTTGCTGGCAGTTGGTTACAACAGGGAAAGTAACAACCACTCATGCGGGGTCACTCGAGGTAGATGTGAATTGGGGCTGCAGGGGGTGGACATCGTAGATCCTGGCGAGATGAAGATGCAGCGTTGGGATGTAGATGTGTCGTGGATCGAAAGGGGGAAAGGGGGGGTTGCGATCTGAGTATCCCTAGTGATGACTATGAGAGCCAGCGAGTAGAGCCAGATGGGTTAGCATGATTGATGCTGAGAGTTGATGAACTACCTAACGTGGATACCTTACGCCTTTGGATGTTCCTCGCAGAGCCGCATTTCAGCGTCTGGGCAGTCTCGTTAGCAGTGTTTAAAACATTACGACCTTCTCAAAGGCTAACTTGCAAGAACTCGGGTTGAGTGAGTAATATTTGAAGTGCTAACCCGTGATTAACTGCCCCACGACCTTGGTTGCCGTTCCCCTGCCCACTCGTGAGGACCCAATACCTAGTGTCAACCCGAAAGGCCAATGATTCCCCGTCGGAAGAATGGAACTGTTGTAATATGATACTCGAGAATAACCGTCAAGCCACTCCGAAAAAATATTAAAAATTAAAAATTAAAACGGGGAAGGAAGAGAAGGAAAATAATAATAATAAGTGCCATGGTCAAACAAGACGTAAAGCAACCATTTTCCCACCCCACGGCACATGGCAGCGGATGTATCCCGTTGGTTCCTGCATAAGCACGCCAACAAAGATGTCAATGACTGCGTTAGGGTTCTCACTGCATTCCCGTACAAGTAGTGACACAAGCTGTTTTTAGGCTACAGCCCCGAACTTTGCGACTATTCTCGGTCCTTAAATTAATAGCACTACTTCGGAGGGGGAGAGTTGGTAAAATCTACTACTTGGAACGGGTTTTAGAGGATAGTCTTGGGCAAAAGTAGACAGATGGAAAGGTTGGTTACTTGAAAGTGTTTTTTCGTGCTTGCCTCAAGACAATACACCAGCAAATATCACTCTTCATGACGGGAACGACGGCGGCACTCCAAGATGCTGCGGGCGAGGCTCGGCGATAACCCCGAACATGAGATGTGATTGGGCATGGGTAACCTACTATAGCAGCAACACTGGAGTGGGGGATCGAATATCGTAGGGTAATCAATGAACCGGCGCTCCGCAGGCTGTAAAGTTGGCCCGGATAGCGGTAGTTCAGCATCGGCAAACAGAAAAAAAAATGCAGGCACGGATCTGCGATGCGACAGTATCATATCATGGGTTAGCGGCGGGGTATGGCCCGCCCCGAGCCCTAGCCCCCGAAATCCTAGCACGAGGCTTGTTTTCTTCGGGTCATGATAAAGGAATTCGGACCGAGGCGAACTGCTTACGAGTCTTGGCATGGCGAACTACGAGAACCCTTTTTTGTCTTGCTTTGAACGGGGTGACAACTGGATATGACAGGCTTCATGGGATTCCATTAGCAACGGAAGACAGATGACGCACCGACGGCGGACAATAGGCGAAAAAATCCGCTGTGGTGGCAAAAGTCGAATGTTGTGAGGCTTTCGTTGCACCATCCTGCCTGCAGAGCATGCGCTGCGGTTGGTTGTCCAACACCTACTGGAGAGGTAACTCTAACGTTCCTGGCACAAGTTCCGATTGCCGGTATTCCGGTTCTGACGGTGGAGCATCTGGCATCCGTGCTTTTCATTCACCTTATTCGAGGCATCTCGTCCCTATGGGCCTGTGGAGATCGGCAGTGTGCGAACATCTGATACTGGCGCCGTACTCGAGTAGAATAGATCGCTTCGAGTGGCAAGGGCCCCGGGACACAGAAAGGGTTCCGACAGAAGCTTTCCATAGCTAGAGGACTGGGCAAAGAAAAAACCCCCCGTTCCTAGAACAATAAGATCTCCCTGTTCAAGATCTACCGTAAAAACTCTTGTAATTCACCATCCCCGCCGCCCTTTAATTTCCGCACTCAGGCAAAGGCTCCTGGGAAAGTTTAGCCTGTCCCCGACACGTATATAATATTATGCTACTGGATCCCGCAATTCCCTTGACCTGTCAAACTAAACCTATCCTAGCCTGGCTGGTTTCCGGCGATAACACGATAGCGGCCCTAAGACTTTTTACCCTATCCTTTCCCCGCCAAACCCAAAAACCTCACCCACCTCCTTCCCCTTCTTCACCCATCCACCACTCACACTAGCCTCCTCTCCACCATGGCTTCCACAACCTCCGTCATCGAGCTACACCCACTCCCTACCGCAACCTCTGGTCCACCCACCGACCCTGAGAACCTGTCCACCGTTTCCGATCCATTCAGTCTGTCTTCCGGACTCAAGACTTCTGAGGAAATCCATGACCTGACCGCTAGACACCGCAGCACGCGCTGGAATTCCTCCCGTGGTGAGCAAACTCGCGGCGAACCGAGCACCACCGGTGCCAACCATGGTGGAGGTAATAACAGCAATAAGAGAAAGCAGAAGGTTGACGTTAAGGGGATTCATGAATTCTACCAAAACCAGAATCAGTCAATCCAACAATTGCTGAAGCCTGTCGAGGAGCACAGGCGCGAGGCAAAGGATGAGAGGGGTGATACACGTATCCGCTATTTGATTGCCGTCCGTGGGAGTTTTGTTGCGAATATCATACTAGCCGTCCTACAACTTTATGGTGCTCTGTCTTCCGGATCCTTGTCACTTTTTGCGAGTTAGTATGCCCTTGGCAATCCTCCGGATCACTTGTATACTGGCACACTAACTATTCTTACCGTATTAGCAATGGCTGATTCCATCTTTGACCCATGCTCAAACCTCCTATTAATTCTCTCTCACCGTGCCGTTAACAAAGTGGACCCTAACAGATTCCCCTCTGGAAAGGCACGTCTTGAGAATGCGGGAAATATTGTCTTTTCTTTCCTCATGTGCGGGGTCTCGTTGATCTTGATTGTGTTATCAATTCAAGAGCTTGCAACGCACAAGGCAGGAGACGAGCTTAAGTTCCATCTGCCATCCATCATTGCTGTTGCTGTCGCTTTCGCCACAAAGTTGGCCCTATTCCTGTACTGCTGGGGCCTCCGAAACATCTATTCCCAGGTCAGAATTCTCTTGGAGGATCACCGCAATGACCTGCTCATAAATGGGTTTGGTATTCTCACTTCCGTGGGAGGATCAAAGTTGAGGTGGTGGTTGGATCCAGTTGGTGCCACCATCCTCAGTCTTCTAATTCTGGGATTGTGGTCCAGAGTCGCTTATCGTATGGCGCCCTCAGTTCACTGCTGATATTTCCCGAGCCTCACAAAAACTAACTGACAATACCGCTAGGCGAATTCCTGTTGCTGGTTGGCGTGACTGCCGATCAGTCCCTTCTTCGTCTAATCACTTACCTCTCCATGACCCATTCCCCACTTATTACCCAGATTGATACGGTCCGGGCATACCACAGCGGACCGAGAATCATTGTCGAAGTGGATGTAGTAATGTCTGCCACTACCGCTCTCCAGGTCACACACGACGTCGCGGAGGAGCTCCAAGTCAAGCTAGAGAGTTTGCCCGATGTTGAGAGGGCGTATGTTCACGTCGACTACGAGACTAGCCATAAGCCGGTATGTCAATCCCCACCTCTACCCCTCCCCCCGAAGGCAATGCTAACGTTGGGCCCACTAGGAACACTCCTTGAAAAAGGAATTGTAGGATGGGGCGGGTTTTGTTTGCTTGGTAGGCTGTACGGCATGGATAGTTAGTGAGTTCATGCTAGTTTCCGGACGCAGAGTTTTAGTGGCTGTAGCTTTCTGTGGTTGCGCTTGTGGCGCGGTTTTCTTTTTCCCCTATTTCGTTTGTTTCGCATAAATTTCGATGACTACTTTTGCAATACCTCTCTTGTATGATACATTGTTAACATGAGCTTGGTTGTGCTCGGCTTGGTCCTGGAGTGAAAGAGGGCTCGGGTGATCATAGCACCAATATTAGTATTGGAGCTTTGCTCCGCTCAATAGAGGTGGGAAAATCAAGCCCAAGTTATTGCTGGGATCCTGTTCGTGCTGAAAGTCAGGCCTTTGGCTCCATTTTTCACATTTCACGAAATACAGGGGCAGGCTATATCCCCTACTCGCAATGTATAGATAAAGCTTTTAGTTGGGTAAAAATAAAATAAAAGTCCACAGACACACTCTCGTCCTACGCATGACAAAAAAGCTCTCCTGATGATAACCACAATTCCCCCGGCAGCACGCTCCGGGCATCCATAAGTTACCCGCAAAAGCCGTCTCAACAAAAAAGAAATAACACCAGTGCTAATACACCTACATAGCAAGTCGGTTGAAGGTGAAAACCCGCTGACAAAAGCCCACAAGCTCGTAGCTTACATAATTGGAGGACTTCCCGCAGGAATCTGGAAGAGATAGAGAAGTGGTCTTGGCATATTTTCACGCCAGAATCTAGAAAATCAACTTCTAAATTCTGAAAAAATCTGAACCATGGTACGAGTAAAAAGTTATTTTTTTCATAGGATTGTGTCCTGCGGTATGTGCTATGATAGCTTGTTAGTTCTTTAGTTCTTCATTTTGTGTATTGAAAACTGGGGGGCCTAATGTGTCGAGAATTGTAGCCTTAGGGCTGGCTGACCAATTGGATACATGTTTTCAGATTCTAAACCCTTTTCAAATCCGAACCAGGGGAGGGGGGTGAGGGGGTACCCATCAGGTTTCATATTATGCTGTGGTTCCATTTTTCCACAATGATCATAATAATATCATAATCTAGAAATTTGAAAAATCGGGCTTTTTTTCTTTCTATGGGGGCAACAAAACAAACCAGCGATCCAGATTCTCGCAGGCTGAGTTGGCTTACCTCGGGATTGTAATGCCGTAGGTGTCAACGCCTGGATTGGCACGGCTCCTATTAGTTTATAGTGGGATATGATTGAATTGCACCAAGCTCCAGATCTTTTTTTTTTTCAGATTCCTACGGGAAATTCTCCATTACATTATCCGATACCGGCAGATATAAGGTTGAAAGTACAGGGCCCAGTACCTACATCTAGCCCGTGCAGCCATGCTTACCTCCGGATGTCCAAGCGTGGATGGAAACGGTAGTATGGCTAACTATGACATGATACAATGCTCTAGACCACGGTATGGATTCTAGTTAATTGAATGGGGAAGCGGGGGAAGCGGACCAATCAACCAATTAATCGCCCAGTATTCCGCCCTTCTGCACCATAAAGACAAACCCTACAGTAGTACCATAATTCCCCGACAACAATGACCTGGTCCATGTGAATATACCGGTATGATACACGGCGCCATCTCCTGGACTGGCATGAAAACGTTGCACAGCTCCTTGTCGACGTTTGAGGCATGGATGATCATGCGAGCAAGGAGGTCTTGAGCGAGTGATGGCCGGCCTCAGTACTCGTACTCGTACGATGATGTAACTCAGATTGGTTATCGTCTGGGGTCTACACATCCGCGGAATCTATGATACCCGTACTGTTGTATCAGAAAAGCCGCTGTCCAACCTCTGAGAACTGACAGGCAGCACGACATTTCGGATGACTTGCCGGTCAGGAGAGGGTATCTATGATGGGTGAAGAAAGAAGGGTCGCACCCCGGTTGTGGGTGTGAGTGTACGCGGGTACCTGCCTAGCTTCCTACCGGTATTTTACGAGATCGCTGCGCAATAATTAGCGGTATAGCTAAGCTTTCCATCCCGGGAATTGATCCGCCAATTGGAAGGGGTTTTTAGTTGATTATTTCGATGCACTATTTTACTGTATCATAGACAGCCCTCCCTAGCCAACCCGGACAACCCCCCCCTCACCCGGACGGCTGTACCCAAATAAGAAATTTCCCAGTAGGTTTTCCTGGTTTGATTGGATGAAGTGTGGCGACTGCACGACCGCCGCCTGTTTCCTCATACAAAACTCGCCAATCAGCATCTGTGAGAAAGAAAGAAGGGAGAAATAATCAGCTAAATGGGATTAAAACAAATTCACTGCAGGAAGCCCACTTCAGATTGGAATATGTCCATCAACCCATCTCCCCGTTGACGTCTCGGGCGTCTTCCACCTCAAGCTGCCGGCGTTTGTCCCAATACCATACTCGAGTACCACCGTCCACCGGCTATCCTCATCACAACTCCAAATGACTAATCCCTCGCTCGAGACAAAAAAAAAAAGAAAGAAAAAGAAAAAAAAAGGCTCTTGCAATCCAGCCCCTGATCTACAGTACATTGCATTGCATTACATTACCCATCGATCTGCTGGGGGGAGGGGAGGGGAGGTGAGATAACCTCGCCTTGCAGAACACCTGGCTACTAGGCTGTATCATAGTCGGCTACCCTGATCCTGTGGAACACCAAGGCTAGAAGAGTGAAAAGAAAAGAGAGAGAAAAAAGCCTCAAAATATCACACCACTAGTACACGTAGCGATGAACCAGCAATAACCCTTGAGCAAGCTAGGGATATAAATATCCCAATATACCAGGAATCGCGGATAGATATAAGGCTGGGGTGGGAGTTGTGTTGGGGCCACCGGAACAGCGGAGTCGGGATCATTATGCGGTAATGATGGGGTGCCGGTCCGGACTCGTGAAATGGCGCGAGGGGATTTAATCACCTTGGCTGGGTGGTGCTGTGCGGGAGGGTACGGACTGTGCGGTGGATGCGATAGCGGAAGAGGAGGAGGAGGAGGAGGAGGAGGAGAAAGAGGCTTTGTGTAGGTTTACTCGTTCTGATTCTAGTGAAATGGTAGTCCCGTGATTCTGAGGAGCTAGGAAACCTTTAGAGCTGTGATAATACTCGAGTGCTGCATATTCGGTACTTAAGCGGGCCCCCGTTTCCCGCTCCTACCGGTCCCACCAGTAGCACCTACCTACCAGGCTGGAATGACTTGGAATGCTTAGCCCTCATCTAGGATCACTCGAAGCTATTGGGTGCACGGCCGTCGTGCTAGTCACTTACGGTGCTACTAGAAAAACGCAAATGGACGAGCTAGGACGTTTTGAGATTGATTATCAATTCTGACAGCTTTGAACATCGGCAATCTTGATAAAAGTATCAAACAACCCGATCCGAACAAGACAACGACCCCAAGTAACCAGCCAGCCCCTCATATATCATTATTCACAAGAGTCATAACTATTTACATCTACAGAACCAGCACAGAACCGCATTTAAGCTTTAATATCCACACTATCGTCAGTGCTGATAATGCTCTTCGTCCCCTTCTTCTCCTTCTTAGTCAGCCTAAAGCCCATGATTATCATCAATGCAGCCGTAATGATTCCGACCGCAGCAAGCGCACAGAGCGCACCAATACCGCCTGCAAGTTCCGGCTTCATGCCAGGGTGGTCCGCTTGTGGGGGGACGTCGGTAGAAGTGACGGGCCCCTGGCATATATCTTCTTGTGAATCACAAACCTTACACCATTGGTCCAGGCTGCCAACGGCTATTTTATCCATGGATCTATAGAATTCGCCATAAGGCATGACGGCATTTTCCCTTCCTCGGCCAAAGAGGGGGTACTCGGTAAGGGCAGATGCTGAACTCGTTCCGTTGCGGAAGAGGAAGCGGACATACATATCCGAGTCAGAAGATTGGTAGGAGACGAGCTCAAAGACCAGAGTAGAAGCGTAGTCAGGTAGTCCATAGAATGAAGGATTAATGGAGGGGAGGGAGGTCAAAGCGAAGAAGGAGAGGAAGGTGTCGTAGGATCCGAGGAACACGGAGAGCTTTGGAGCTTTGCTTGGGGTGACTACTGACGAGTTCAACTGGGTAAGGATCGCCCTGGCGAGGGTCGATCCACTGATGGACATTGGGTTCGGCGCCGGGGGAGATGTGATGTTCCCGTTCAATGCCCATTCATGGGAGTCGGCAAGGTATCGGAGATGGTCCAGGTCCTCACTAGAAACGCGTTTTGCGATGGTAGAGTTGTGGATCTTGCCAACATTCAGGTAGTCGAAGATGAAGTAGGCATTGCTATAGTTGATGTCGTTCGGTGGGATTACCCCCTGGAGCAGATCCGAGAAGGAGTCATAAAACGGCTTGGTAGAGACAGACAGGTCCTTGAGTTGTTGTGAGGTATTGAATTGTGCACTGCTTTGGTCATGTAGTGGGCAGCCGTCGTCACCCTTTAACCAGATTGCGTCGGCGGAGTCACTGCTAACTGAGTGCAGGAGGGGAAACTGTTGGCCGTTGGCGGGGGAGCTAATTGATGTTCCGTCCGCCAGAGCCTCGACAACGGTTCGTGGGGGGTAGAGTGCCTGTAGCAAGACCTGGTTGGACTGGACAAGTAGTGGCTGTTCAATCGATTCTTGTTAGTCTATGGCGGTGTTCCACCCCGTCATGGGAAGAATAGGTAGTACCTGATCAGGGGCAGAAGCAAACACATCCTTCGCAACATACTCCCCCCCACTAATTCCCTTAATAAAATGGGTGGAGTTGGAATCCAGGTACCGAGCACGATAGAATTCTCCGGAGGCATAGATTTGGGCCTTGCCCAGTGTCGTCAATTTAGTCGGCCCAACGATTTTAGCCGTGCGGTCCCCATGTCGGGAGAATATAACGACACTGCGAACCGTCTCCCCCTCGGTGGCCCTCTCACGGATAACTGAGTTCATGTTGAATTGGTGGGTTGAACAAGCAAATGCAAGAGTTGGCGTGTATGTGGGGGGTAGAGAGATGCGGAGGAGAGGTGAGTAAAGTGAAGAGAGGAGGAAGAGGAGCCGAAGGTGATGGGCAAGCTGTCATTATTATTATATACAAAAGCACAGACTCCAAGCCAAAGCTTTAATCGCAATCACTACACACGCTCATTCGGTGCTCAGGCGAGGATGGGCACTCGAGTAATGGATGGAGGGGGCCCATTGCATCACACGAGGAGACAAGTGGGAAGAAAGCCAACGACAAGGTGGGGCATGAAGCCCCACTGTGATACCGGGAGTTCGTGTGGTGAGCCGAGACATTGATACTGCGGTGCTACGCAAGTTGGACTGCATTGTCTCGGTAACCCCCGAAAGCACACTTGCCCGTAAAAGTAGCGGTAGCTGCCATATTAGTCTCTGTGGCCTAGTAATGGTCACGGGGTAGCGAACAACCCTAAAGTGAGAAAGTCTATGGGGAGACTTTAGCTGTACCGTTCTAATGTCAATGTTACGTGAAATGTATTACAAATCTTCAGATTCGGGATGTTCCAGGAGGAAGGTTATTCCTGCCCTGTGTGCAAGGTACGAGTATATCATGACAGGAATAGATTGTACTCGAGCACGAAGAATACACCTTTTGGAACAGACAACAAGGTCTAGTGTGCCTCTCGATGAGAAAATTGTGCTTGTGGGGAGGGGGAATGAGATATCTGGGCAGCAAAAAATACTGCACCAAACAGGGATATGTTTGGTTAGTTAACCTCCAGTAAGTTAGTAACCGCTAACGGCCTCTTGCAGGACCTTGGACAAGTGCCTGTGCTCGAGTACTTGTACCGCACTTGTACTGTGCAGTATCGTACTTGCACTTGAGAAAGTCGTATCCTAAGATAGCATACGAGGTCAAGCAAGATGTTATGGAAGAGCTGGGCGAGGTTAGCAGGCTAGATATATCCCTGCTCGTTCCGGCCACTGAGTTCCTCCCCCGGCAAAGCGACTCTTTGTTTCCCCACAAGCAGCTGCCCTGACCTCCCCGCCACCACTCCGCCAGCGCCAGCGCCCGCCCCAACACGCCTCCAAAAAGGAAAAAAAACTCTCCAAACCAACCGGAAAAACCCCCGCGGATATGACGAGAAAAGTCATCTACTCGTACTTATACTTCTACTCTATAAGCGACACCTTTCTAAGAAAACAGAGGTTTAGCCGTTATCATACTACCTAAATAAAAGCAATCACGAGCAATCACAAACCCTAGCTTTTCTATTATCGGGTGGAGCTAGCTGCAGGAATACTGTACTCGGAGGAATTTCGAACGAAATCGAGCGTACTCAGACCGTTTGAGTTAGGAAGTAATACAAACCTGGCCTGCTACAGCACCACCCAGCTACAACTTCAGCGGCGAGTTTTACCGATTAATGACATTGTGGTTTAGCACCAACCGTTGATAATAAATGGTAGCACTTGCACGTATCGCAGCACACTATCGGGACAAGGAAACGATTGTAAGGCAGAGCAGAGTCGCAATAAGTTACTGATTGTAGTAACTTGGCCAGGTACCACTATCGCACCATTAGATTCGGTCGTCTGTTCTGGCGCTTCTCAGCTGAGGTTTGGCACCGTATCTGTCCCGGTGGATGGCACAAGCCCCTCTCTACTGGAGGGATGCCGGAGTCACTACTCGTACAGGTACAGTACAAGTGTACCTGTACCGTAGTAGTGTGTACTCGAGTACTCGTACCGGTATGGTCTAACTCTCGCGCTAATTGGGCCTGTGCAGTTGCCTTTCAGTGATTGATTTGGGTCTAGCGATTTTGGAGTCCTTGTGCTTTCCCATTGGCTTGGTTGCCCTTAGCTCTCTACTGCGATTCAGCTTTTACGAAAAGATACGGTGGGCTCATTCCCAGTACCGGTTGGCCAACCTATTAACTTTCGATTTGAAGAATTCTTGTCGGTTGAGTTCAACACAGAGACCGGCGGGCGAGTACTCGTCGAGAGTGTGTGAGGGGTATATTCAAGCCGCCTGCTAAATCAAGAAGAGCAAACTCTCTGGAGGTACCGTACTCGTACAGCGCCTAAGTTTTGTAGGTTCCACAAGCCAGGTTTGCTGCCCTTACCCCCTGTGGAACATACAAAACTTAGGAGCATACCTCTGTATGTCATTGGGGCTTTCAAAAAAGCAAACAAGATGATAGTTGTGCAGCTCTGAGACATCAGGAAATCCCCACCGGTATTCCAGCCCCACTGTTGGCTATCATAGTGTATTCACTCTACTGAAGCGGCCGAATTGAAATGAGAAGGCTCTATTTTGGACTAGCTTATGCCAAGTGACAACTAACTACATACGGTGTAAACTCGTCGAACTCGGTGAAAAATTCCATCACTTCTGGCATGGAGGCCTTGGCTGCACAGCCAGTTTGGCAAATCTATACCATAGGTGGTTAGTTCTCACTTGACATGCACTAATACAAAAAGAGCCTTCTCACTTCAATCCGGCCGCCTTAGTACAGTACAGTAATTGAACCCAGGTCCTGCAGAAATGCGATTCTGCGATTCTCTTCTGTTTTTCAACATTGCCCCCTACCTACAACCTACAGCCTTGAATAAAGTGATGGGCAAAATGAAATTATAAGAGAGATATCATAGGAACATGCCTTCACGATGAGGCTCATAGCGGTTTTCAAGTTTACCATAGTGAGATCTCGATTTATTTTTGTATTTCCCAACCTCATGGTGGCGTTGAACTGTCTCACAAATACTCTAAACTTGGTTGGTTACTACTTGGCACTTGTGCCCCTCCTGACACCCCTCCCTTCCGGGCGCGTTATCATGCTGATTGTGCGAGTAAATTGGCGACCAATGGCGCCACCACCAAACGGTAGAGCCACTTACACAAGCACAAGCACTAGTACTGGGAATCGTGGACAGGATATAAAAAGGCGAGGCTTTATAAACCCAAAGAGGGTTATGGGTCCTAGACAGAAAAGGTGCACAAATATGACATATTTGCTCCTCTTTTTCTGTGTTGAATGCCTTTAGCGGTATGATAGCTATTCTCCCTCTCTAAGCGCCAAGACCTCTGTTTTTTATTAACTCTTGTATCATAACAATAATTTTAAGTTATCGTAAAAATTCGATCGCTGATGCCATCAAATAAAAAACAAAAGTGGAGATAAGGTTGGGCCTGGTCTATGAGCAACTTCAAGTCATTGAGGTCTGAGGGTCTTGGCAAAGCACTGATTAATATCCCAGTTCATTTTAAGTATTATTGGGAATTTAGCGACACTGGTGAAGTAACCCTGCAGTGCAAGAGGCAAAGTCTTGGCGCTCGTACAAAAATTCTCGCTGCAGAACCTGGACCAAGTGCTCTGCAGGAACCGACGTTTACGGAATAGGGTACCGGTGTGGTTGCCTCCCAAAGGAGGACTTTCCCTCAGCTTGGACATTTTCCCTCAGTTCGGAACCTGGTTTGCTGGGTCGCTTATGGGCAGCCTTGCCGCTCCACAACCCAGCCAGCCGTAGTAACCAGTACTCAATTATTCTTGCCTCCAAGGAGACTCGAACGCATGACCCCGTGGCAGCAGGAGCGGCCTACACACTGCTATCCAACTAGACCGTAGCGAACGGTTCAGTACTGCATGCTGCGAATCGGCACAACTACTAAGAGTGTTTCACGGGATTTGTGAAGTCTATTGCTATCGACAAATACGAGAGCCCCGCCCATTCCTACTAGATTAATCCACCTGCTCGAGCAGTACTCTTGTACCTTCAATACCCACTTCGGCATCAGCCACTGCTGCCTTTATCAAGTTGGTGCCGGGTAAAATTGTCCTTGGTGGGAAGCAAGTTAAAGCACCTCCGCAAAAGTGTTAGTGGAATAAGCCTTTTATACCAAAAACATCGATCCTTAGCTACCGTACTTGTAGCTCATAAAGAATTTTCCAACCCAACTTCTCATATATAGTTACTGTACCTTTCTCCTATCCCTCCACAACTCTTAATGAATTTGGCGAAGAATTGGAAAAGTTATGGAGTTCTAAAGTTTTGAGTCTGTAAAAAAAAAAGTGCCATTTTACATACAAAACTGGCATGCAACAACACATATGATCCACTTTGAGGGCTTGTAGCTTAGACCCATAGTGTAAATTGACCTGATAAGTGGTATCAGGTGAAAGCTGTAATGAAGGTGAAAATAACTAGGTAATTCGTGAACATTATTTGAAACAATTCCAAGTGTGGGGTTGATCAAACATGGCGAGTTTTGGTGCAAAAAGGCCGTTTCACCCAACATTTTTGCGGAGGTGCTCTACTTGTACCAGATGAGTTTGCCGTGGCTCACAGCCTTGTAACAGTACACTAATCCTCAGAATTGATATTTTTCTTCTTTCTCTCTCATAACTTGCCGCACTTTGTAAGCACTTTACTATTGCCTTTGGGCGAAGGATTAGCAGCCTCTCGGAATAACCATTACGAACCCGTAATTAGAAAGAGGAAGCGGGTGCTAACTCCCGGCTGGAAAAACGAATACAAAGGATCGGGCTTCAATTCGGGAGCGCAAGCGCTGGCAGGGGCGGTACAGTACCCGTAGTAGCTGGGCGGCGTTTGTGAACACTACTCGGGCAAAAACGGTTGAATTGGAGCGGTGTGGTACGACACGGTGAATGGACTGGATCCAACTCGAGTGATTGGATATGCGGGCACATAAGCATCCGTTGATGATAGTCTCAAGGGTGATATAAACCCCCAGGGAGCGCTATCCTAGCAATAGCTAGTATCTACTACCCGATCCGATTGACAAGCGGCCGATTTACTATTATCATAATTGTGTTGAACGGTGGAAATGAAGAGAGTCGGGAGAGCTATCATATGCAGGCTCTACCGCCTGCCGTGGTGGTAAGGATGATGAGGGCGCATTACTTGTGCCGGGTCCTATGTGAAAGTTCTCGTAGCACAACCCTTTCCTTCAATGCTTACCTCGGGGGTGGGGGACATTCGCCATTTACTGACTTGCCCCCCGTGGGCTGTTTGGTGTTAAACTGTAGTGTGGAAGATCTCGCAAGCTAATACTCGTTACGCCAGGTGCTCGCTATGTAACATTAAGCTGTGGTCGTGATAAAAGCATTATTTTACCGCACTCGCATTGTCGTTTCATAGTTTCACACATGTGACATCTTGACATCGCATAAGCAAACACATGGGTTAGCGGACGCGATTCAGATATATTTTCATTAGGCTATCATTACTGTCAAAAAGATGAAATGTCCCTCGCATTCAAACCGCAAGCCAGCACGCTAACTTCGACAGCGGTCTGCATGCGAGACTTTCCATACCTTCAACCGTAGTGATAGAAAGCTATGTAAAGTGGTTTAATTTCCGCCAGCCGTATACCTCTGCTCAATCATGGGAGAGGTCAGAGAACTCTTTGTGACTGGTGAGGAGATAATACTGGCGCACAACTTTTGTGGCAAAAATTTCTCAATAAGTGGCATTGAACAGCAGCAGAGGCAAGGAGATGAGCTAGGCCGGCGAGGGCCTTCAGCGCCCACCTCTGATAAGTGCCCCCTCAAATATACCTCGCCTCATATCACAGTCGGGAATCCGATCCGAAGCATAAGCATAATAAGAGAAAAGGAGGACCCTATTCGAATTGGAAAAAAACCCGCAAAACACCCAATAAGAGCAAGGAGAGGGGGGATGTTTAGCCCATAATCCCCCGTGGAGAAGAACTAATTTACTTTTTTGTTTATGTCGACAACCAAAGTAAAAAGGAGAAGAAAAGAAGAAGAAAGCCGCCATTTACTCCTTGTTCTTGCCCTTTTCGCTCTCCTTTGCCTTTCCGCCCTTCCTCTCCAGTATCGACTCACGGTCCTTATCCAACTTCAATTTGGTAATCTGGACTTTCGAAGGGTGAATTCCGATGGGGACCGATTGACCGTTGACCTTCTCCCGAGTGACGCGCTCAATGTGGATGACATATTTGAGACGGTATACTGAGACAACCTTTCCCTCACGGCCCTTGAAGGATCCGCGGGTGATGGTGACTTCGTCGTCCTTGCGGATGGGGATTGAGCGGACCTGTGTACCGTTCGCCTTTGTCAGATACTGGTGTTTGCAAATAGGGCAAATCGCAGGCGGAGAGATTAACAGACGTTGTGCTTCTCTCTCAACTCTTTCGAGAGAGGTGCCGACATTATAATTCTGCGGACGGAGGAGGGGGCACTAAAGTGTGCCTTTCTGGACTTTCTCCTGGATGAGGAGATGCCTAATTTCCATCACAGCATCGGAAGTTAGCTAAACCTTCTTCATCTCAACCGCAAGCTTTTTAATCTATCATTCTTTCTCGGGCCAGAAAAATCCACACGTACCGGCATTGACTTTGGTCATTTTGGCGGTTGTGAAAGGAGGCTGTTGGTATCGTTGGTCGGTTTCCGTTGGGTTGTCGTCGTCCTCAGTTGTCGGGGCCGGGAGTGTGGATGAATTTTCGCTGTACCAAGCTAGCTAGAGGTCATTGTGGGTGGGTTGGTTTATTTGTTGAGACTGTCCTATTAGATGCCGAGGGCTGTACCCTAAGTGGGTGGCTGATGGAGATTAGATCCGGCGCTAGCCAGAGATTGTATTCAGAGGATCAGATTAAAGGGATCTAAACGGTAAGATTCAATCATAGCGGACATGGGAGCAACCGAGACCGCCCGACACACGTCTCGCCTCACCACGGCTCACGTCGTCCAGCCATATGCCGCAGCATCTCACTATTCCAACTCCCTCGCGCGTGGCCTATCACCTTCCCTGGGAGTGCTCTCTACTGACTCCGGGACTCTGATCAGCTAGCGGATCGAACTTACTCTCTGGTTTTTTATTTTCACTCACGTCATTCATAGTTCACAGCTCTTTTGCCTGTGTTTTTCTGCGAGCCTAACGCGCTTCAACGTGAATCCGATACACTCTCTCAAAGGCAAGCAGAAAAACACAAAGTGAGTAGTTTGTCCCATTATTCCATTGATTTTTGTCTGCTCTGTGGGTTTGCTAACGCGTTCCAGCCCTCTGGATAAATTATAGAAGGAGATTGAGGGCAGCTATGTCCTCTGACAATAGCTTTCCGTATAACTCACATCATGTCCCACCAAAAAACCCCGGTCAATACAAACCTTCACTACCAAGCCATAATATCAACCAGACATTTCATCAACAACCTTTAGCCGGTGGTTACGTTCGACCGGAATATGTAGCCCCACAGAATTGGGCTCCCTATAGCACGGGTCAGCATCCGTATGCTTCGCAGCAAACCTCAGGAGGCTCTGGAGGTGTTGATGGCAGTTCTGGAAGAAGCGATGGGATGGTTCCTACTAGTCAGGCACAAGTGAGGGCGACGGCGACCTCAACAATCCCTCCCACGCACCAAAACCAGAACGGTATTAGCGCTCGTCAGGTTTCTGGGGCCGGGGCTGGAGGCTACGATTATGTAACTGCTTACTCCCACGAGTCCAACTATGCACAAGTCTCTTCTGCCCCTTCTGCGTCAGCCGATTCTATACAATCCCAATTCCGCACCACTGCTCCATCACCACAACAATATTTCAATTATTCTAGCATCCCGCAGCATACTGCTGCCGGTTACGCGCCAGCGTATCAGGCAGCGACCTCCACTGCTTCTGCTACTCATGTTTCGCAAACGCACCAAACACAACCTCGGACAACAAACTCAAGCCTGCAACAACCGCGGTCACAAATATCGGGGAACAGTGCGTCGGTTCCCGAGAAACCAGCATCAACATACGCATCTTATCAGTCAACTCACAACACTGCCCCACCCCAGCAACAACCACCGTTTTCAACAACGCAAAACCATTCGCTTCTGGCGGCTGCGGTAGGCCAGCCAATAATTAATAACCCACAAGATTCCAGCGCTCAATCTACCCCAACAACCCGGAGTGCGACACCGGAGGTTTCTTATTCATCTGGCCCTTCATATCAAAAGACAAATGTCCAGGCGGCATCACAGCAGCCACTGTCAATGATGAGAACCCAATTGCCGACAGGTTCTAGTCGCCAAGCTCCCGCAATGGGATCCTCGACACAATCCGATGATCGCGAGGAGCTGTTTCGGGCCGTACGCCCTTCAAGGGGTAATGGAGAGTCTATGCAAAACATCCTGGATCAACACAATACCGCGCCAAATTACGCCCGGACTTTACAACAGCAAGAGTATCAATATCAACAGGCACAAAACCAGGCAGAGGCTCGGGCACAGGTACAGGCTCGGGCAGAAGCAAAGGCCCGAGAGGAAGAACGGGTGCAAGTGGAAGCAAAAGCCCAGGCAATAGCAAAAGCTCAAGCCGAAGCACTCGCTCAAGCAGAGGCGAGAACTCGAGCAGAGGCCCAAGCACAAGCGCAGGCTCAGGCGCAAGCAGAGAGGGAAGCCCAGGCACAGTTACAAGCGCAAGCTCCAAACCATTCGCAAGCGACCAAGAAGCCACGAAAACGGTCTGAAGGAAGAACAAAGCAGCAGAAGTCTTCCTATCAACCCCTGGACCAACACCAAGTAAATCAGCAGTACCAACAGGTTGCCCAACAATACCAGCAGCAACAACAACAGAGCCAGCAGCGGGATTATCAACAGCCCCAACAATACCGGTTTTATCAGCCCCCAGCGCATCAAACAACCCGGGCAAGCAATCTGCAGCAGTTGGAGACTTGTGTCCAGACCACCCTTTCTAGGGATGCCGCTACTCACTTACCTCCACTTGCTGGATACCACCCCGAGCCAGAACAACACCAAGTGCGGGAGTCACAACAGCGACCAGAAGCATATACTACTTCCCATCCACACACCCAGAATTCAATGGCAAATCCTTCTCAGTATTCGCCCCAATATCAAACCGAGCCGCCCCAGGCTCCTCAGCTTGAGCCTTCGTCACAAAAAGGCTTTCACAATCCTCAGCCTCAACCAGTTTCACAGCCACAGCCCCACCAATCCTCGCAATATCACTCGCCGCCAGAACCTCAGCATCCGGCCCAAGAACAACAGACACGACCTTTGCCACACTCCACATCTCAAACACAGGAAACTCCTGAGCCCAAACCAGTAAATTTAGGACCAATAGATCCTAGTCTGTTAGAGCAACAGATGAGAGACATGGTAGAACGGATGCGCTATTATCAATCACAAGATCCCCACACTTTTCAATCTGTGTGGGACAGTGTCCGCAAGAACAGTTCTAATGCCAATGCGATTGCTGGTGTGGGAGACGATGGGCATCCGAAGGCTATCATGCCTAACACAGGCAACTATCAGCACAGGATCTCAAACGTCGGCTCGCCGCCTTCAATTAGTAGTCCCTTGGTTAGACCTGTAAGTGTTGCATCTATTGAAAGGCGCACAGTTGGTGAAGATACTCCACCGCAACCCCCTCAAAGTGGAATTTATGACGATTACCACAACCGAACGAGCAGCAGCCATGACGTGAACCCAGTCGTTCACAGCCAACCCCCTTCTGAGTTGGTCCAGCAAAACTGGTCAGTTCCCCAGCAGCCAGAACAACTGCCCCAACCTCCCCAGGCGACTGCACAGAGCATTCCCTCAGACCAAGTTCCAACAATTCCACCTCCGAACCCGTCATCAAATGCCCCATCTGTATCGCGTGCTATTATCACTAGAGATGCTCAAGCACCAAGCAATAACACAAGCAAACGCGGATGGGATATTGGGCAAAAGAAACGTGTTGCAAGAGCCGTAGCGAGTTACCTGTGCAGCACCTCAGGGAGTGTCATATCCGAGGAGGCTGTTATGGAGCTTCTAGACAAGAATAACCATTTTGTTAGCTTGTGCGAAAAATTGGAAAGCCGAGGATTCAAATTCGATCGAGGGGTATTTGCTCGAAAATTGTTGCAGGAGACATCAGGGGGAAGGGTGGAAAAGCCAAAGGTGAAGGAAAGGGAGAGTTATAATGGAGGCGCAAGAGTGCTTGGCGAAGTAGACGACAAACAAGAGAAGGACATTCAAGAGAAACAGCAGCAAGTTGTCAAACCCTCGCTTATTCTGAAACTACCTCTCACACGGTCGGCTATTTCGACTAGTACGAACACCGGTACACCAATCCAGCGTCAATCCTCTCCGCGAGCTGTGGATGGGGTTTTGTCGTCGTCGCCTGCTCCTCCCCCAACCACCCAAACTTCCACACCTAGCACAACCACGACAGCTCCAACAAAGACTCCATCGCAAACGGGGACTTCTACCACAGCACCGCGAGGAAGGGGAAGGCCCAGAAAAACCCCGATTGGGACAGATTCCGGACCACCAAAGACTCCTGCGGCACAAATCATTCAGCAATCTTCTCTTCCAACACCTCCGGTGACAGTAACCTCTAATTCCTACGATAGCTCACTACCGTCAATAATTTCCTCTCCTCTTTCTACCCCTGCACCTTTACCCTTACTCCACAAGAATTCTCAGCTCCAGTCAAGGGGCACTGGCCACGAAAGTGTCAGCAGCCGCAACATCTCGGAAATTCCTAGAAACCCTACACCGCAGAGCGTAAGGGCTGCGTACACCGCCCCCCCACCTCTTCCTTATAATTCACTAGGCCATCGTAAAAGCCCACAATTCGTGACCCCGTCACTTGTGTTCAGGACGCCGACACCTCCGGCACCAACCATTCACCCCACCCCTCTGACAACCACCACCGCTGCGGCCACAACTTCCTTTGGATCTGGCCATCCAACTGGTTTTCCATCAAAGATGCTTTCATCCGACTCAACAGCTGGCTCTTCCGGCGAGTCCCAGAAAGCCGGCCATACCCCTGGAGAGCGTGATGAACCTGAGGGTGGTCGCGAAGAGACCAGAGCATCTGCTGGACCTCTCGACGAGCAGAAATCTCTTATTGTCAAATTGCACTTACCAAAGTTGTCGGAACCGAAAGGTAATTGCACCAACCACCCCCCAGCCCCCCACTTTTTAGGTCTGATGTTGATTCCTCTCTAGTTATGAAGCCAGCATTGCCACACGCGGATATTCCACCTGTTATCGACCTTACCCACCCCACTCCGGAGCCGCAATCCATTAACTCTACACCTAATCCAGAGTCTGCTGCAACAAACACCCGCGAGGTACAAAAGACTAAACAAACTAGTCCCAAGCCTAGCGTAATGGCGGCTCGAGCTCCTAAACCAGAAATAATTCTTGCGGAGCAGCCTATTTCCCCCATTATGAGGTCTGCTGTTGGGAGGAGATCTAGGTACGACCCCGATACAATCGTCACGGATCTCCTCCGGACTATAGGGAGGCACCCTACCCTCCCAGCGCTCAATTCAGGACTAGAGGTGTTAAAGGATACCCTGCCAAATTACTTTCGTGCACCAGTAGATTTGGCCACGATTCGTTGGGATATATTGGATCCACCCCCACCCTTTGTTCCTGGTGATGAAACGGAGGATGAGGCTGAGATCTTAGACAGGTCTCTGGGAACTGTCGGAATCGGCGGGGGGCTAGTTGGTGTTGTAGCTTCGACTACTCCAGTTCCCCGGAAAAGGGGGCGTAAAAAGAAGGGCGATGTGGCTTCTGGTGTTCCTGGCCCTGCGCCCCCTGCATCTATGAGTAGCTCCTTCCCCCGCCCGCGAGGCAGACCAAGAAAGGGGACATCCGCGACACCAATCAGGAGCTCCACAATCGGTAATACTCCCGGAGCCACAGGCGGACCATCCACCTTTGTTAGTTATAGTCAGCCAACCGGAGCCTCTGTAAGCAGTGCCGATATCTCGGGCCAGGGGTCTTCCCCTCGCGCTGGCTCTTCCGAGGCGGGTGGAAGACAGAGGGCATCAGTAGGTGCCAGCGGCTTACGAAATGTCTCAACACCCTCGGGATCTAACATCGCTGTGTTAATCCCTTCGTTAAGTGGAGCATCCAGATCTGAGTACCTCACCACTCCGTCCAACGACCGAAAGAGAAAGTCTGAAGAACGAGCTGAGGGCGGGAGAGCCGGAAAGACCCCGAAGCTAAGCATGAAGCCTCGCTCTCAAAAGTTGAATCGTCCGGAACCCTCCGGTTTTAAGATTTTTGAGTGTCACTGGAAGCATTGCCGCGCAAGATTGCACAATTTCGAAAACTTGCGAAAGCACGTGTTCAAGGCACACAAAAAATTGACCACCTACAATGCTTATGCATGTCTTTGGGCATCTTGTCATCGTGAGCCTCCTGAAGAAATGAGGAATAAGGCAAAGGAGCTCGGGACGGTCCTCCCGGACAAGATATCTCACGATTTCAGGCTAGGCGAAGAGTGGGAGGCTCATATGGACGAGAAGCACCTGGCCCAGGTCAAGGAAGAGCTAGGCCTTGGCCCTGCGGTGCTTCCCAGTGGTATGAAATCCCCCCTAAGAGTTTTCTACCTTGCCCACAAAACTGATAATCTCATAGACTATGAATCTGGAATAAGTGACGTTGACTATATGTCCGATCGGGATGGACATCCGGTAACCCCCCTCGCTGTCCTCGCTCCCCCTGGATACCGGTTTACCCCTCCTCCAGGCTTCCCGGTAAACCCGCAGTTTAGGCTCGCACACGGGCTACCGGCGCCACCTGCTCGTAGGAGACGTAACGCGACTGGTCGGGAGGGAGCATTGGGAGTGGTTAGAAACCTGGCAGCCGGCTCATCCGATCCTGAGAAGCCTGATGATGACGACAATGAAGGGTGGAAGGCAGATCAAATTCCGGCGGTGGGGGAAGAAGACGTCCAGATGGAGGGAAACTAGAGGAAGAAGTGGATAAACCCCGTGACTACGATGGCCCATATTCTGGCCTATTTGGAAGATGCTTTGCTACCTTCAAGGCATTGTTCTTTTTCTCTTATTTTTTGTTTTCCCGTCTTTACTGGAAGAGGCCGGTGACCCGGGAATGTTGCACTGCTTTCTTGCAGTTCAGAAACCCCATATCTTATCTTTGCTCAAATGTGGCTTCTTTTTTCTTTCCCTTTCTTTTGCACACTTTAATCCTGCAAAAAGTTCCAAAGCTCTAAATACCTCTTGTCGATTACTTGTTGCTTGCTTCATTTCGCCACCTTGGATTCCGGTTTGCAAATTCACCATGAAAAGTTAGCTAATATCTACCGAATTTTCTCCTCTCCCCTCGAATCATCCGTGCAACGGCGCTACTCTAAGGTGAAAGTTACAAACACACAACAGTCCAGAGGCACGAATTATATTTTAGTTTGGCTTAGCTTGCTCGTTCTGTCTGTTTAATTTACTATTTTCTGGTCTTTCCAATTTCTTGTTGAGGCTTTCCTATGTTTGTAGGGACATGGGAATTAGTATATAGCAATCGCTTGGCCGACAGATAGAGGTAGCGAGTCAGATGGGTGGATGGAGGAAGGGAAGGAGGAAATTGATAGCAGGGCGTGTACGCAGAATTAAACCCACCACAACCTTCTAAACGCTAGTGACTAAGATTGCTGAATTTCCCTTCATTTCGTGACTGGGGTGTGTATCGTAGGTATCATGAATCGAGAAACATCGCAGTGGGCAGGTACTCTTGGGTTACTTGGTGGGCAAGATATTTGTATCGTAAATTGCTCCTAAATTTAATTGCGGTCTTAGTTAACTCACAACAGTGAAAATACTTGCTGACTAAGATAGCATTCCATCTCTCCATACTACAAGTATAATACTGCATCCCACAATCATTAAAACTCTCAGAGCTTTTACAAGTGCCTGGCCGCCAGGATATGATGAAATTAGTACCTAGCGACAAGGGCCATCCTACGTGAAAACTGGCCCCCTGGTGGGAAGGATAAACACTCAACCAAGTAGGTAACTTATCCTGGCCAAGTGGACCTCCCGACCGCCAATAGACATGACCATACCTAACTGCGATGGGGCCCTAGACTCTCAGACCACTTCACATCGATACTATAAGTAATGATAATACGAACGCAATCCCTTCTGCCAACTCTTGCTCTTTACAGAGCACCACTCAAAACATCCATCCAGATAGTATGCCATCCAACAGTCTCTACATTAAGGCCTTGCCAGTCAGACACATGCTCGAAGGGTACCTTCTTGTTCCCGGAAATCGCCTCTAGAAGCGTCTCATCGGATAGGCGCGATTCCTAGGCGACAGCGTTTGTCTGAGAATTCCTTTGTTTAGGTTCTTTGTTCTTTAGTGGTGGAATGAGGGGCATAATGACATCACTCGATGCTACCATAACTGTTGCAAGCAATGGCTGGTATGCTTCCAGATAACCGCTAAAACGGAATGTGGGAATTCGGAGTTGAGCAGAATGGTTGGGGATGAACGGATTGTCTGGAATGATGTTGGAAGAATGGAATGGATCTGGTTGAAATGGAGTAGACAGGGTGGAATGTCATAGGATGGCTGGAATGAGTTGATTGAGAAGTTGAAAACGGATATCGATCAGGTCATAAATCCCTGATGATATAAAAGATAGTCGTCTATGGGTGTTCTTAGGAGGATAAGGCGAATAACTACTATGAAAACTTTCACTCTTTACAACTCGCAATTTCACAACTTTTTTGGTTCTTTATTTTATTATACTTTATTTACTTTTTACTATAATAACACTGCCACGGGCAATGGGTTTCGGGAGGACGCCAGGATAATGCCTTTGTGGAAGGAAGTGGGAGAGTTTGTGGTACCGGTATCGACCTGCGAGCGGACTAGGAGGGATATTCCATCCTACCCTACTCTCCTTTCACCGAACAGTATTATTATTTTCTTTCTTCCTAAATCACTCCCCAAGATGCTCAGCCCAACTTTCGCAGCCGGGCAGGGAAAGTCTCGCTATGTCCTAGGACATTAAAGTTCGAACATCATATTTTAAATAGCTGATACTGTAGTGCAAATTACAACCGTGAGGTGCAGTACCGGAAGACGTATCTCGAACTATAAAATCTGATATCGAGTAATTGTGTATTTTACCATAGGAGCTCATGTTACAGAAAGCGCTGACAAAGTAAGTTTCTTGGAGCGGGCGGATTCTAAATCGTTAACCTACAGAGATTTAAGAATGGTTGGACCAAAGTGAAAGATTGCTTTTGATAGCACATGAAGAGGGTTGTGCATGAGATGAGGGTGCTGCTGAGGAGCCAAGTGGGATCAATAGTATTTGTATCTGCAATTCTGGGGGTTGATTATATATTATTTTGCCACAAGATTGGGTTTTATTCCCTGTTCGCCATGAGCCCACTCCCTCCCCTTACATCTGCCTTGAGATCTAGCATTTTTTATACTAGCCCCGTAAAAGTCATCAGGTAGGCTTACGGTAAATTACTGTACTGTGTATACTGTGCTGTATTCTATTGTAAGATGAGCTATGTGCTAGTACGGACCCCAAATTTGAATAATAAACCGAACCGCTCACTCTTCGGGGATTTGGAATCACGAAACTTGCTCTTCCCGTTTCCCTGGGACGATCACTTCGCCCTACTAGTACTCGTAACAGCTGACTTGGAGGATGGACCCAATTCCATCCGGGAGGTTGTGGTAAATGAGAAATACCCTGATACTTAAGTCACTTAGTGTATAAGTGTGTGACCTCCTTGGGCTGCCTAGTTGGAGTATACGGCCCTCCCAAACTTCCTCCCTGAGTATTATTAACTAAAAAGCCAACCTTTCTTTACAGCCGGTTTAACGGCTCAAATATTCCTTAGAACAGGAGGGGGGATTACAGATTGACAAACACTGGCCAACTTAGTAGTTTCTTGGTTAGTCTGGGGGGCTTTGCCAAAACGTCCGGCTTCTGATGGTTGACACGATATCATTCTACACTATTGGATCTGGAAAGCTACGGAGGCATCGAGGCAATTTGAATTAGAATTGGATGTTTGAGATCTGAGGAATTTAGTTATAAGACATGGTAGACCGGTGAATGGACAGTGTCCCCTCTTACATTTTTCCTAACCCGTGTCGGTTTTTGCGGCTTTGGTTCAAAACCAGTCGTTCGAGGTATAATAAGAGGAGTATCATACAAACTTAATAGACAACCTCAAATGCCAACCACCCCTCAAGTACTGCGGCAAGCGTAGCTGTAGTACAAGTAACTATATGGATGGCTCATGTAGGGTTCCTCTGGACTGAAATTTCCGCAAAAGATAATATTCGCAGTTGATCTATTAATTACGCTCGTTAATACTGGAGGTGATGAGCTAATACGAATACAAGAATCGGGTAAGATCTATTTCCGGATTCTCCTGTTAGCAGGGTAAGCCTCAAAACAGCCTTGCACGGCATTGAGACATGTAATGCTGTTCTGCCAGTACAGCTTGTGAATCCAGCTACAGCTCCGATCTCGCAAGTTCCCAACACGGTCCGCGGGCAAGCAGAGGCTAACATAAACCCAACGTTGGTACTCTCACAATCTCAAATCTGCCTTCACTCATGATAGGTATCAGGGCCGTTGTGTAACTACACATGCCTTATTGTCACTTCCTTAGCATCGCATGTGCAACTCAGTCGCGCTCCGGCAGCCCCAAGCTCATTCAGGCTAAAATACCCCATATTCTACATTTCATACATTAGTATTGATAGGAATTAGCTGTTTGCTTTTGATACTATCCTAGCATAATAGTTGTTTACGTTTAGGATAGGATATTTGGTTATGATTTATTTGTATTTAAAGAGCCTGCGATCCCCGAAAGATTCGGCCTCTCAAGCCTCCAAGGAACCCCATCTTTAATATGCTACAAGTTGAATGGTTACTCTATTAGTCCCTCATCTCTCTTATATCTCTTGAAGATATTCCATCCAAGTTGGCACTTTCTCTCCTACCCTATTAGTATTGCTAGGGTTCCCTTAGTGCATCTCACGATACTTAGAAGTAAGTTACATCTGAGAACACACTAATTTTTATTACTCATATACTTCTCTACCTGTCATTCAAAGCAAAAATTCATTTAAAACCCTATAGTCAGACCCCTTTTTCAAAAGCCCAATTCCTATTTCAATATTTGTTTGTAACCTTCAAGTGAATTTTCATCGTTTCTGCTTGATATTAAGGTCCTTTGTTTCCATGGTTATTCCTGAACAATAGTGTTATCATGAAAGTTGTCCTATCTTAGCTCTTTTTTCCTGGATCACTCCCGCAGCAATTCATTCCCCCCCTCTCCACATCGCCCAGTGGTGAGCTTTTAACTTACCCTCATTCCAATCCAAATTATACTCGCCACCTGATCTGTAAACCAGGATCTGAATTAAATAAGCAAAACATTTCTTATTTCGAAATAAAGCTTGGCAAAAAGCCCCCCCCCCTCCAAATTCAATATCGTAGCCGACCGAACGCCCCCTCATGTTTCGTGAGGAGATTCAATCGCTGATTCAATTTACAATACCCACCATCCCTTTAGAGAATGTAGAATCACAGCCCGGCCACTCGAAGGAGGGTGATCTTTGGCCCTATGAAAACCCCAGTCTGGGTCTGTTACCGGCACCCACCTTTTTTTGACACACACCCTCCACTTCCCTGGCCTCACGCGCGGGTGTTTCAGGCTAGTTGTGACAGCTTGACTCCCCTGGGCCTGGCATTAATGCCGCCTGCTTTCTTACGTGGTGTATAAGTACCCCTTCACGAATCCACAATGCTGGAAAACTTTTTCCTATTTTTCGAGTGGAGGTAAATCATGAGATTTCATCCTAACATTATGGCTTTTTTACTGACCTTTATTTCCGCCCGCCAATCCCTTCCATCTACATCTGCAACACCTGTGGTCCAGTAATCGACTACTGTACCATGGTGCTTAGCATTTTGCACAGACCTTTCTGTACCGTGTGCACACCGTTCTTTTATCTCTTTTTCATTTCTTTTTCCATGCCTGGGGATGACAGTATCTCCTGACGATTTCTCCTTGCCAAGATATTTGAGGAGGGTGATGAATGATAATATCGCAATACCATATCAGTTCCGCTATTTCCCAGCCTCCTCCACCGTAAACTCTTCCTTCCCAAAACCTAAGACTACAGTCTTTCGCCCCAAATGACCATTCACCGAATGTTTGTCGCGGCAAGCCGAAATATGTGGTGACGCGGAATAAGTCGTAACTCTCCTCTCTCTTGTTACTAAGCAAGCTGGCCCTTGAGGGCTGTTTCTTGTCGCTATGTTTCGGCTCACAGTGACACTTGATACCGATGCTAGCAAAGTGAAGATGAATTGGACTATTTCTGTGCGGTAGAGGAAAGGCAAGAGTTGGTATCTAGATCTTCCAAAGCCCAAGACATCGGGCAATTGTGAAGCTCCTCACTTCATAAAGGCCTTCCCTTCAAATTCGCAATGGTCACAGGGATGGGACCACGCATGCTTCGGTCAGAATCAAGCGAGGCTCTAGGGTTAGACGGTGGGAAGTGGTCGCAAGCCGGTTTAAGGAAGGAAGCCCCAGACAACCCATTTTGAAGGATCGCCACCAGTGTGAAAACCAGGGTACAGCTCGACACCCAGAGGGCTGCTTGTAGCCAGTCCTTTTCTCGCGCCACGTGCGCATTGGAAGGATTAGATCGCTGAACTAAGCGAAGTTTGTTGGGGTACAAGTATTACAGTAAGGGTGCAGGGTGGGGAAGGAGGAGGAAGAAAAAAGAAAAAAAATGACAGAGAGAGAAGTGAGAGGAACCAGGAAGCCGGAGGGAGGAGGAAGTTTTGGAGAGGAGGGGAAGGAGGGACAGGGAGGATCATCCCTACTTGTATTAAGGGATTATCCAATCCCGCGAAGAACATCACGTCCCTAGGGAATCATCCCTACACTTCTTTATTCCAGAATTGAGTGAGTTTCCGGCTGGGGACCGAAGTCTTTGACTGAGCATGCAATCACAGTCCTAACTGGGTATGATACAGTACAGCTCAGCACAGTTACAGTACCCTACAGTCCTGATCAGAAAGCCATCTCCACAACCAGATACCCATAATACCGGTATTACATCAGACCTTAGAGAGGTACAAGGACACACGTAAATACAAGTACATAAATCAGAGGGGACGTACCGGTATTGTATGCACATGCAACATCTATATATTTGCTGCAATACCTTCCCTTTCAACAAGCAAATCTAGCCAATCACCCCTGGAACCAATCCTAAAATCAACCGATCCAACACGAGGGCACCACCACCACCTTTTTGGGTTCGAAGGGCTGAAATCCCGTAGCTCTACCGGCACACACACAAACAAAGGTTGTTCACATCCCGTTAGCAACTCAGAGGCCGCAGAAACCCGGGGTTTGAGACAAACGGGCGGCCTGGAGAGAGAGCTTAGCGGTCCGGCGTCAATCCCCGCTGAATGCTAATCCATCTTCCTCTCCACGCTTCAGCATCGGCCCGCGTCTTGAAGGTATCGGTGATGGGAATCAGGACTGTATGAGGAAACAGCACAGAAAACCTTACTGCCTGGCTGTCAACCAACCTAACTCATACTGGCTACTGCCTATTGTATCCATACCGGCATACGCTCGGAGTGGACGGGACGGTAAAACTTTAGAAACAATTTTAGTGGAAACCCCGCTGGTTGAGGTTCTCTTTTCGCGCCCCGAGAGAGCTGTTGCTGCGCTCAGATTGCCCCACCAACAACAACGCCGCGATCGTCATCGTCACCTTTCCATCAACTCTGTCACTTGCTTCAATATCTTTATCCCATTCAAATTCCGGTACCTTTTGGAAGGGTTCATATATCATAACTACACATCTTTCGGTTACCCCTCCCATATATAACAGTCACTTCATATCCACGTTAAGGAGGCAAATAGGATAGTTAAAATTACGGTAGTATACCCGAGGTTTGACATCAATCAAATTCCCTTTGGGATTGCTTTCACCGTGTGGCCACCACTCTTGAGTGGGAGAGAGAGAGGGAGGGAGGGCGAGTGAGTGAGAGACTCGTGCAAACTCTCCCTTCGCTACGCTCCACCCCCTCTTTGTTTATTCCCCGCTAGTTCATCAGGTTTGGCCCGCGTGCGGAGGAAGCCGAACACGAAGGGACTGAACCAACTTTCAGTTCTACTCTTTCCAAACAGCTGCTGCTAGTACCCTCAATATAGTACTGTTATCACAATTTCTTCCCTATCTCTGCTCCCCCTGCATTCTTCTAATTTCTACCCAGCAGCTCGTCACTTGGGTGCTGCACAGTATCAGCCTTGTGAACCATCTTTATCCCAACTACTGTACTCTATCTTTTCGTTGTCAACCCCCACCGCTTGTCATAAAATAAAGGAAAAAGATCTGGTGAGTATTGGTGCATAACGATGGGGACGAATATCACTCACAAGCCGCCACTGCCGATACCTGCCTCTGTTTCAGCCTCAACATCATCTCCGGCTTCTAATATAAAGATTGAACGGGTCCTAAACTCTTCCTCGGCATCTACCAGACCATTCCCGCAGGCCGCTTCTGTACAGAATCTCCTCCACCCCCCCAATCCTGCTTCTACTCCTGCCACCACCACTGCTGCTGCTGCTGCTCCTCGCCGCTTGCCTGCCTCATTTTCAGCATCTGCCGGAGCTAATACAGCTGCAACTCCCGCTATAGCCTCCGTTCAGTCTTTGTTACATCCCGATAGCGCATCTTCTCCAATACAGCATCATCAACATCAACATCAACATCAACAGCAGTTACAGCGCCAACGACAGCTAAAGCAAGAGCACCAGGAGCAACCGGCGCCGCAGCAGCAGCTCCAACCACAAACCCAGCTCTCGCAGCAGCTACGGCTGTCAGATATTCCACCTTCATCTTCGGAATCTTCTATGGCAACTGCTGTGATGCCCCCCCAGCCTGCCCATGTAATGCAGCCTTTTACAAGACCAATCCGTTTTGTGGCAAACGATGGGCAGCCACATGCAAAGAGAAGAAGAATAAGTGCCGCGTATGTTACTCCTGATACTCCTTTCAGTAGAACAGCGAAAGCCAGGGATAATATTTCTCGCTCATTTCTTTCTTACCCTCCTATTTCCTCTGATGATACTGCCCCCACGCTACCATCCCACTTGTACATTTCCTCATGCACAACTATGTATCCATCTATCCTTTTGGAATATCACGATGTGTATATATGTTTGTTCCTTGCGTTACCTTATGAAGATTCGTCTCTCCTCCACTTTCCTTGGTTTTTCTAGTTTCCTCGGTTTTATTTTTATTGATTCTTCTGTTTGGTCACACGTTTAATGCTGACTTGCTTCTCCTCTTGACGGAGATTGCCATAAAGGTGCAAGACATGCCGCAAGAGGAAAACCCGCTGTAGCGGTGAGAAACCTATCTGTGAGACCTGTCGTCAAAATGGCCATTCATGTCTAGGGTATTCCGACCCCACCAATTCGATGCCAGCACCGTCAGCACACCAGACCCAGCGTCAACAAAGTCGCGCCCGCTCCGAATCTACCCCCACCGTAACCACCACACCCACGGATAAACTGCTAATAGAGCCATTATTCTCACCTACCCCATCGCCACATGATCGCACCAGGAGGCCTTCAGTACAGCAGCCGTTGCCGAGCGAACAACATGGACTGCGAGCTATGGAATCGAGGACAATGTCACAAAAGCGGAAATCAACCAACTGCCATGATGCTGCCGGCAGAGGTTACGAATATGACGTGGATAGTGGTGGCAGAGTTGATGGTGGAAATGGGGGCGAATTGACGGACGAGGGTAGTCCTATTTTCAGATGTTCGTATCCTATATTCATTCCTGCGCCCTGTTTTGTTCCTTTTTAGCCCTTTGTCGCCGTTTTATATACCCATGACCCTCCTTGCGAGTAAATCTGTTTTGCTTTATTCCGTTTTATTTTATTCTTGGAAGATATTGGGATTAACCATTTTTTAAAAAAATATTATTTCACGGCATCCCATAGATCCATCGCCCCCATCACAAAGACTTGCGCACCGCATGCCTTATTTCCGTTATTTCGGCCCTACGGCTATCGTGCCGGGCTATAAACAAATGGTTGTTGAAGTCCACGATAGGAACAACATACCTCGACATTCCAGTCTTTCAATCAGTGCAAACTCCTCGGTGACATCGCCAGCATCAACATTTGGGAGTCTCGGGAATCCGAACCCAACACCTACGGTTTCCTCTGGAACAAATAGTGTTCCAATGGAGGATATCCCCTTCTATGATCCTGGCGATCCTGCCCCAAATAGCCCCTTAATCGCCCATCTCGTCGAAACGTTTTTTTCGCATTTGGGATGTAATTTCCCATTCTTGAGGAGAGAAGTTTTTACGAAAGATGTAGAGGAGAAACGGGTTGAAGGGATATTGGTTGATGCGGTCTGTGCCGTCGCTGCTAGGTTCTCGAACAACTCGTTATTACAGTCACTCGTTCGGAACGGAGAAAAGGTACCATCCAGCGAGTATGGCACTGCGTTTGCTATTCGTGCAAAGAGTCAGGTTGTTGACACCTTTGCCTGCCCAAACCTCGCTTCGGTACAAGCTTGCATACTGCTGGCGTATGTGGAGTTTGGGAGCAACAGGGATAGTGGACTTTGGATGTTTTTAGGAATTGCGATTAGGATGGCGCAGGATTTGGGGTTACAAAAGCTGGAAGGTACCAGAGGCGATGCGGAGGCGGGGATTGAAGTTAGGCGTGTTAGGGGAGGCGGATCGCGCAGCGCGGAACAAAGCCCGAGAGCAGGCACAAGTGCTGGAAACGACCATAGGGTAAAAATCGAGTCGGTGGGGCGTTATGACGATAGGGCACCCGAGAACCACGAAAATTACGTCGACGATGAGAATGTGAGGGAGACAAAAGCTAGAGAGAGAGAGCGGACGGATACGTTTTGGGCTGTTTTCTTTCTTGACAGAGTTATTTCATCAGGCACCGGGAGACCCGTAACAATACGCGACAAGGAGATTGAGGTAGACTTTCCGCCCATCGAAGAGGTTGACCTCGAGCATGGATATCCACCTCCTTTCCCTGCTCTTATCAGGATAATTCAACTATACGGAAGAATAACCGACTTATTAAATAGTATAAAGGATGTCCATACTGTCACACCAGACACTTTGCGGAGCCTTTCGGGCCTGGAAGCTGATTTAACCAAGATCTATCAAAGGCTGTCTCCAAAGCTTCATTTTGGTGTTGCCAATTTTCAGCATTACGCTAGCACCAATCAGGGGGCGGTGTTTTTACTCCTTCATTTTTGGTTTCATACTTTAATCGTGTTATTACATCGCCCAACGCTGCTCATTGCTTTCGAGGGAAGTATACAGCAGCTGTTCCCGAATAGCCGTGAGTTATCGATGTCTTCCGCCAAGACAATTGCCGACATTTTGGCATTTGCGGAGTTATTGGATTCCAAGGCAGTAAACGGCAATCCGTTTACCAGTCAGCCGATCTACATCGCGGCATGCGCATTCTTGCAGGAAAGCGCTGCGCATTCTTCTTCAAACCCAACATCGAGATCCTCGTCACCACCTCCTTCAGGGTCCTTGCCGTCATTCAATGCCTTGACTCTCGGAAGTATGGCATCGGAGTCCAGTAGTAGTACCAGCAGGCCTCCAACAGCCGGCCGAGGCTCGCCAGTCAGTAGCAATGGAACTACCGTTGGTCCCGGGAATGATAGTATAGTGGGTGGGGAAACAACCGGCACCAGTGGAAGAGGGATGATTTCCGGTTTTGGGTCGAAGATAATGGAAGAGGGGACCCTAGTTCAGAAACTATCGGCGAAGCACACTTTGCTCGCCCAGGCAGCTCATCAAAATTACCAAAAATGCTATAAAGCATTGAAAGCGATGGAGACTTATTGGGAGGGAGTAAGGTATATTTTGACAGTTATGGATCAAAAGGCAAAGGGGATCGTCGATCCGCTACTTTACACAGTTGAGGAAATGGAAAGTGTCGAAGTCCATAGGTGGGGAGCTGGGGTGTGGAACCGTTTCCGAGGTGATCTAGCCCCGGGCGCGGAACGAGTAAATGGAGCGGTCCGTGAGAAAGCTGTCAAACTGGAGGGGGGGGTACCACAATCTAGTCTCACGCCCCCAGGGGGCCAATTGGGCCCCGGGGTTAACCGGATACCAGAGCGTATCCCGTCACCGTTAATGAATGGGATTCATGGGAATCCTAGTCAAGGTTAGTTTCCAGTTTAGAATAACGTTTCTTAGTTCTAACTTGCCCGAATAAACAGCCATTGGATGGTCTCTGACTGGGACCATAAACTCTCCAAATTCAAACTTGGCTTTTATGTTTCCAGCTAGCGGTGAGGCTGGTGTTTACACTATACAACACCAACAGTACAACGGGAACACCTCCTCACCACATGCCAACCATCACGGTGGGATACAGCAAGCACAAGATCCACGAAACGGGCACATGGCGTCTGGAATGCATCCGCCCCCTCCACATGGATTTGTCGGTACGACGCCAGCTTCAACCGCACCACTAGCTGCGTCTTCCCAATCCAAGTACTCAGTGGGGACCTCGACTCCAGCCGCAAGTGATGCCGAAATGCTGCTGGGGCTCAGCGTGGAGCAACAAAGGCAACAACAAAAGGCCACTAACGTTCATCACAGCCCAATGGATGGGCTTATCATGGGAGGGGGGGGGTATAACAACGACGAAGCTGGAAGCGCTATGGGAGCATACAATGCATATAATATCATGATCGAAACTGAAGATATCAACATGAACAGTATGGGAGTCAATCACCTTCTCCCGTTTTTGGAGTTCGTGCCCTGCGATTCCTATCAGTACGGTACAGAGGCGGGAGATGGTCTAGTTAATGACCACCACCACCACCACCGCTAAACCTAACAGACTGGGAAATGAGTGTAGAATTGTTTATTTCCTTCGCTGCCTTCTTTTCCATTTTCCTTCTAGCGATATTCCCTTGTTTCCAGGTCAGGTGCGACTCTTGTAATGGGCTTCGTGGTTTCTCATCCCACTGGTGACACGGCGACCGTTCCCGAACATTAGTACTTGGTATGATCGCTATTTTTTCTTTTCTTGCTATAGCTATCTCTCTCACTTCCTTTCCACGTCTGCTTTTTGTTATATCTTATAGAAAAGCGCCAACAAATGGATCTTCATTCACGGTTTTCCAAGTACCTTTTCGTTATACCAAACAAAAATAAGACAGGCAAGCAAAGTGTTATTGTTTGGAGCTGGAGTTTTTCTTTCATCGATCTTGATTTATCAGCTTTTCTTTTTTCTTTCTGAAGAGACTCGCACTCTACAATCCATGGATGAGCACACGGGATGAAAAATTTCCGAGAATATATCGTAATTATTTTACCTTTTTTTGAGCTGCGCTCTTGGTCGCCCCACTTTATTGGGCGATTATTTGATTTTTCATCTACGGTAGGAAGGGCCCATAGGCTTCGCTTTTAATATCTTCTACCCGAGTGCCGCCCCGGATATATAAGTACTGCACTATGGTGCAAAGTATCTGCCCTTGGCATTGCCAACATTTTTGCAGTTCACAAATCCCCCACGTCCTCCTTTCTTATTCATTCACAGACTAACCTACCTACTTGTACATCAACCAACCCCTCTCTCACGATCACAGCCCAAAAACGAGGCTAGCATTTAGCGGTGGTCTGCCCCCTCAAAACCCTACTGTTATCATCGCCATGAGCTGAACAATCCGATACATCGAAAAAGAAGATTGATTACCCAACGTTGATCGCCCTCCTCCACGACCACTACCTCCCCATCCTCCCTCTTCACTTCCCACATCGTCCCCCCAATCCCCATCGGAAAAAAAAAGAAAGTCTAGGAGTACCTCTACTCATCTCTGAAAATATTGGCGTTTTTTCCAATCTCGAGAGTAAGTGGGTGGGTAGTACAAATACATTGGACAAGCATGATTACGGGTGAATCGCGAAATTCCTGGGTTTGGTTAGTTGGTTGCGTACGTGCGGGGGGGAGGGGGTTGGGACGCTTTTGCTTTTTTCACTTTGGCTCTCTTTTTTTTTTGCTTTTTTCATTTGGCGTGTGCACTTTCTGGAGTGTTGTACAGTACTTGAGGGTGATATGTTAGGGGGAGGAAAGTCGGGACTGTGGGGAAGGTTTGGTGGTGGTGCTTGACTTTCTAAGTAGCTGGGGGTGGGGGGTGCTAGTACGGTACCAGAAGCGATTGCGGGGTTGGTACCGGGTGAGGGCGGTCAGGAGCTGGAGTGAGAGTGAGGGGTGGGCCTCGGGTTGTCTTTCGGGTCATGGGGCGTCACTCGCCTGTGATCATTGAGCTGTGGAGCCATGTGCACAATGGTATGATAAGTTAAGAGAGGCTGGAAGCTTATCTGATATCGTCATACGTGGGAGGCCGGACAGTTTTCCTGCTCCCACGCCATTTATTCCCCCAGAGTAGGGCGGAGTAATGTAGGGCGGCGCAACAGTGTGTAACACGGGTATCGCGGCCTGTGGGAAAATCTTACGGGAGGGTCGGTACGCGAGTTAGATTGGTAGGTACCAGGCGTCGTATCTGTCAACGTAGGATGGCGAGGAGACGAATGCTCAGGGAAGAAGCCATCCGTCCCATAAATTTTGTTCGATCGGGCCCAGACCCCTCCTCGGACTGCTAAGCCTTTTCTTCCTGACTGCAGGGATGATGTGCGGATTGCCCTTTCTTACATGTTGAAACGGCCACCCCCTGCTACCCGGCCACCCGGCAGCCACCCGCCGATTGTCAACCCGAGGAATTCAGCGGGTGAGGGGGGTTAGCCCGGATTCGGAAGTCTTCCAGTAAGCTGTGCGGGAAAGGATGGGATGGGGTCATTCCCGGGACCAAGGTAGGCAAAAGCCCAATGGAAGCTGTCCCCTTTCTACCCTTAGGCTGACTGGTACCAATCTAGCTGTTAATCCCCGGAGAAAACAATTAATGGAGAACATTCGAATTTGGAAATTTCCCAGTAAGCTGTGTTGCCCAACAACGGGATCCTTCCCGAAAGTAGGGCAGAAATAAGCTCGATGGAAGCACACGCGGCTTTGCATCCGTGCAGCCGAGGCCCGTGTGCTGCAGGCATATATGATACTGCGACGAACTACTTATTAGAGTGATATTCTGATTCCGCCCTGTATTCTGGAGCACCCCACTCCAGTTTAAGATCCCTGGTGACTCGCCCTATTTATTCCCCGGAAATCTCGGGGGTTCTTGTGGAAGATTACTTCCCAGAACATCGAGCCTAAATGCCCGCCACAGAGTAACTGCATACCTGAAATATTTCGCTAGTTTACCAAAGCTAATCAGGCAGGCATAGGCTATTGAGTAGAGAAGTGGGTAATGATCTACTACTAAAAAGTGTACATCGATAAAAGCTACTCCGTCACGCTAATAGCATCCTTGATACTGGAGCATTTGAGAATCTGGCTGTTATAGGACGTTGGAATTCCCTCGACTAGTAAGGTTGGGAGAGGTTCTTCTCTCTTTATTTATCTCAGCGGAAGGTTAACCATTATTATTATTATTTCCACGTGCTTCTTCCCTTAATTCAAAAGGAGCAGGGGAGGGTTCAGTAGCGTAGCTTCTAAACATTCTACTCTCTACTGTAATAAAGTTAGAGGGAGACAACCACATCTAGAGGACGCGCCTGATCTGGATGACGGGCAGTAGCAGCTCTTGGAATCGTCGTTCAGGCCTTTGTGCCGAGCTGCTCGGCAGCCGGATAGCACATGGCGACTGTCTTGAGTGGGGTTTCTTTCTCTCTTTCTGCCCTGCTCGAATGACAGCCAGTGATTGTGCTTAAGAAATCACTCCATGCAAAACTGAGTTCCGAGCCAACAAAGCACAATACGTGGATAGAGCTTTCTCACCGCAGATGGGACCAAACTCTGCCGATACCTATAATGTAACTAATATACTCACACCGAGTACTTGTAGTACAGAAATTTTGCTATTCAAGTACTGTTGAGGTCTAATACAGGGTATGGCCAACCCGGGGGAATTATTGGCATATTATAATAAAAGGCTAAGCTTCCTTTCACCCGCGCTAGAGGCGCACACACACCATAACAAGGTTCCCCTATCGTACCACTACAAGGGCTTAATTCTTGGATTAGGCTAGAGTTACGACTGATCATTTCCACTTGAGGGTATGCCGAGTGATGATACATGACGGCCTAGAGGCATTGGGGTCCCTGAATATTCCGTACTTTCCTTGTTTTCGCTCGTCCGCCTTGCGCAAGGGCCAGAAGGTGGAGATGTGGGATGGGAAAAAATTGGGTCCCCCATCACATCACCTCTCATTTTCCGATAGGGCGGAAGCGGCTAAGGAAATGATGAGGAGGTGGGAGGGGGAAAAAAGTGTTAAGGTGCAGGGGAAACGAACAAGGCAATTGTCTATATAATCGCGCAAAAATTCCTTGCGATTTTTTTGCAGCTGCGCTCGCTCAAGAACCCCATGCAGAGTAATCGGTTTTGTAGGTCAGGTGGACAAGCGCATATCTATACAAAATTATATTATAGCTGAGTGTTAAGGAAACGAATCATGTGCGATGTCGTTGCGGTTACCCCCTCTGGTAAGGCCTGGGTAACCTTTGAGGTTTTTTTTTAATCTTTTGAAAAGCTGAGGGAGCTGGATGGCTCGCCTTTTTCTGTGTCTTTCGCGGCCCTTTCCTTGTGGAGGAAAATCCGGACTATAGAGTACACCGTTCAGTTATTGAGGTTTCAAAATACTATAGAGGTAGACGTGTCCAGGGATTGGTTTTTTTCATATACTTCACTACCAAGAATTGGTGTGGAAGTGTATGAAAATTAATCCCTGCGTACCTTTATAGTAGTGTCTAATAAGTTTCTGTACAGTCCTTGGCAACAGCATCTCATTGCAAGTTTTAAAAATTAATATAAGCGTCAAGGTGAGCGTTTGATAAATCCTATGGGGGTAGGGGTATATAAGTTTGCCTTCTTTCACTTATGGTAATGTTTCATCAACAATAGGAGTTTAGAAAGATTTGGTAAAGGTATTATAAGATAATTCGAATAAATGTGGAGGGTATGAATTTTTGGAATTTCTTATTCCTATAAAGATTAGGTCCAATAAAATGTTTAGGAACCTAAATGAGAGTACAAGGCATGTTTTGAACTCTAAATACCTGGTACTCTATTACATGATTTGTGGTATCTATACCAATGTTTCTAAAAAGAGTTATAAAAACATATTAACAATCAAATTGTAAATGAGTCAATATTTCCTCTCCTGACTACCTAAATAAGGTTTAAAAACTTTGTATATATTACACTACCGTAAAAACTGGAATAATTGGCCCTCGCGCTAGCAGTGCAGAATTCCCCTTTTGGATTAGGGAGGGGAAGCACAGCGAAAAAAACTGTCTCCCAGCCTCCCGCAAAAGCGAATTTAAGCCGACCTTGCTAGGAGAGGCAACTCCAACGTACTAGCTTGAGGGCAAATTATTCCGGTTTTTACGGTACAGTTTCTCTAATTACGTATTAGTACCAAATTTTTCACCCAGCTCGTTACGCAGTCAAGGTGTAAGAAAAGTGTGGTATGAGCATGCTCTCCATTTGTGTGGATGGGTTGGGAGTTATTGAACATATCTATGCAGTTTCTTTGAGATACTGCATCCATTAATAGTCAATCATTTTAATTAAATAATAATATTGGGTACATCCATTGTTCTGGTACCCTGGACCCCCTCATATTCTCTCTACTTAGAAGAAATCGATAGCATCAAACCTTTACCCATAATTTTTATATATTTATTGACATAAATACAAAATATCCAAGAGGACGTATGTTTCCTTGCCACTGTTGCCGGGGCCGCGCGGAAATTTATTAGACACGACTGTAACAGCACTTTGTGGAGGGGTATATATTCCTCTTCCCTACCCCGGCCTCTACTAGGGTAAGATTCTTATATAATTGAACCCTTGCTTATCCTATCAGGGAAGGTAGTGGACGCCTAATGAGAAAGCTTATGTGGGAATTGTTTCCGAAGATATTGGCACTTGGGATAACGAGGAGCTAGGTAATTTGCGACCTAAAGGCTAAAGTTCAGATTTCTGCTCTTTAGATGCGGATGGGGGTTATCGATAGCGACATTTGTCAAGCTATTTGGCGGCACGCTATGTCCCCCGTGCTCGGTGGGCACCCTGATGCTCCGCAGCGCATAGTGTGGGAGCAATTAGGAGGGTCGGGCGATAAGGCAGCATTCTCCTAAAAAAACAGTGAAAAAAATTTAAATTTAATAGAAAGCAGGGATTGGGGGCCATGTGTTGCAGACTTCCGGGGACATGGTAGAATTGAGCTAGTGCAATTCCCTGGTTGATGCGATTGTCGGCGGAGACGGTTTTCTGGAACGGTACGGCAAGCAATCGGCGATCTCGAGTTGATTCCCTCACCTCCCGGTTCTGCTTCGCCGGAACCGGTCTCTTGGAGAGCGTTTATCCGTGTAGGGCACTGCACAAAGTAGTATATTAAGTCTTAACCGGGGGTAATAAAACAATGTCTTTATCAAGATGACTAAGTCGAACTAGACATTGATGTAGTGGCGATATCGGTGATAAAGTGGAAGGCGATCATCACATAATCTCACTCGCCTGGAACATCTCAATTGGGGTCGTTTAGTAAGTATACAGAGGCAAAAACACACCAAAATTGCTGGTTTCCGAGCTATTATAATTCAACGACCATAAATAGAAACAGCATGAAGGGAATTCAAAAAGTAATTTGCTACAATAGCACCCACACAAAAAAGTGTGGGATTTTTTCCTTCAATTCTCCTAGAGTTGTGAGGGGTGGAATGTCATTTCCCTCGTGGTACTTGCCAAGACCAGGGTTTTTGGATGGGGAAGATACATTGCAAAAAACCTTACCCAGTTCATGTGGCCACAACTCTCCACAAACTCCAGATAAAAAACTGAAATAAATATACAATAATATTATACTTCAGACATGCTAAACCTGTTCAAAAAATTTCGAAACCTGAGTTTCAAGATGTCTGAAAATATAATAGTTCGAAACCCGAGAGTTTTGGTGTGTTTTGGCTTCTGTATGGTTACTGGGCGACCCCTATTGACCGCAAGGTCCGTGGGCCAGAATTACTGACCGCGATATATAGATAGGTAAGCAGATAGGTATGGGCAGGTATCGCACTATGTACTTAGGCCTAGGCGCAAGTACCCAGCCGTGAGTCCCCCACCTATCTAGCTTATTACATAGTAGATCTTTGAGGAGAGAGCCTTTGCCCGAACTACATCGGAAAACCTCGCATGGTGGAAATCGTGGCATAGGCAATGTCAGTCGAAATTCGCATGCGGGATAATTCTCTAACTTGAAGAACTAGCATCCGTAGACTTCTACAGTGAGCAATGATAAGGATGCGGGCAAGTGAGGCCGTCGGAGTGTATCCCCGAGGGAGTAGTGCCCTTCTGGCTGGGTTACCAATCCACCCGCTATTGTGCGTGACATGCTACTACTGTACCCAGCTAAGACGACTCCCGTAGGTTATCTAATATAAATCCTTTGAATGACCTACGAGGAAGGGGCGTCCTACGAGATCCTTAGCCGGCGTAAATTCTCGCCCTCCCCATAAGTGGTGCCCGGCTGCTCACACCGTGGTCCTAGGCTGTTAATCTGTGCGATATTCAACCTCCGGTATGTCGCTTGTTATTTTGTGGTCTCCCCTGGTCCTGGTTAGGCACGATTGATAGGGGTTCTGCCACCTTTTTCGCGTCTATGCTCTGCAAGCGCTATCCTAAGCCGCCATCACCTCTGGGTATGAGTGTGGTTTCGCTTTCCCCTTGTAAAGGCCATCTCATTTACCGAACTTTGTTTCGGAAGAGGGAACAGAACAAAGTTGCTGGAATGGTTCTGAGATTGATCAGCTGATAACTCTAGTGGATCTGGCACCCTGGATAGTGGGACCCGGAAGCCGGTTTAATGAGCAGGCTCCCACCCAGGCACACACTCCACCCGGGCGGGTTGGCAAAAAAGGGAAGCAGGGAGGAGTGATTCATGAGTAAATGAGCCTGCCAATAGCTTGTCCAATGCCCTTGCAGAAACATATCTCATGTGAACAACACGAGTTAGTATGTCTGTTCACATATTAATAGCCTGCTGTGTGTGCCCCTTCCACTGAGGCATCTAGAAGCTGGTGTGGGCCCGATTCCGACTCGTAGTTCTCTGACGTTTGTAAAAACAACCGGGTTCGCGTGCGCCTGCGTTTAGTAGGTGTCAAATAGCGTCAGTATCAGCAAGTTATCAATGTCGAAGGTATGATTGAAATATACATCAGTAACAGCCCCCCTTACTGGAGTGCTCTATGAGGCCCTAACCTGAGACAATCAGAAAAGAAACTCCTAAAAAATTCAAAAAACCAGCAAACCATCCAGGAGTTCAAAGATAATGGTCTCTAGCTTCTAAGGCGAAATCCAACCAGCCCAGTCGGGGCCCTTAAAAACATCCGGGAGTCCTTCTTTCTTTCACAGAAAGACACTTGTATTTCATGCTTCCCGGGCCCTAGGAGAGTTTCTATGGTAGTATATGTGGACTCAGTCGTTTTTACAAACGTCAGAGAATTATGGCTAAATTCTAACTCATGGCTTGCAAGACTGCTAGAGGAAGGAAAAAAACAACGGCGACAGCCGTCTAGAGGAACAGTGCTCGAGTACTGTACGTCACGCCGCATGATACCAATGCCATGTGCGCACACGCCGTATCGACCAAATAAGTTCGCGCAGGGACCTATAGCGAACTAGCGAACTAGCTTTCCCCACGATCACCTGAAACGTACAAAAACCCACACCTAATAAGTCCAATGTTATCCGCGAATCCAATCACTTCCCATCCGCCAAATACCAACCGAATAAACAGGTCTGCTCTTCCCACCCTCCGACCCCACCCACTCTGCGGCTACGGTGGATATCGCAAACCGGTAATTGGCCAAACACCACGAGTGACCCACTGTGATTAGTCCCTTACATCCCCACATACATGGACACACGCACACGATACGCAATTCCATGTCTCAGGTCCCTTCCACTAACATTCTGATAGAAGCACCCCCTCCACCCCATCGGTCGCTTAGCCTTAACCCCGACGAATCAAGCCCCACGAATTGCGCCCCCCCCCCGGCACCCTCCACCTATGTTATCAAGGGAGCGCAGAAAGCTATCCTAGCGCTAACACGGCACGAGGCAGGCCCAATCGCTATAAGCGCGCGGGTAACTTACCGCCTAATAAAAACCGCCCACGAGTTTAGGGCATGATAGGGAACAGTGATGCAAGGGACGCAAAAAGTCTACCTTTACAAAGTGCACTTTTCTTTTTCTTTTTCTTCTTTCTTCTCTTCCTGCCCCACCCATCCACCCATCACTACCTCCGCCTTCCAAATATCTTAAAGTACGTGTGCGGGGAGGGGAAGGGTATTCGGGTGGGAGGGAAGAAAGGGCACATCCTGACAGGTGAGGGGGGAAGGTCTCACTTTGAATTAAATCACACCTCCCCTCACCTCACCACTCCCCTATCGAACTACATCTCCCCCTCGCGGACATCCCCATGACGTCGTCGATACCCTCTGGTCGTCTACAGGGGTTCTGACAAACACACCGCACCCCGGCAAGTAAACATATCTGATCACTCGAGCGGGCTCCATGCAATGCCTAAATGCTGTGCGAGACAATCATTGCCCCACCAAAACAAGGCGTGGAGAGATCGGGAGGGGCAACCGGGAGGGGGTGTGGGGCGAAAGCCTTTTTTCTTTTTCTTTGCTCGTTGCTTTTAAGTAGAAAACGCCGGCAGAATCTTCACCGTCACCTCTGGTCGTCGTACGGTACGATCGCCATGCCAGATCATTACCAAGTACTGTACTATTGACTGCGGATGTGGTTACCTGGCCCTTGAAATTCCAATAGGGTCAATGCAGCGGGTGTACTACTAAGATGCGTATAAACTTATGCTGCAATGTGGCATGGCAGACTAGAGGAATGAGCGAGACGGACGAAACGGTCCGATAGGAAAAAAAGTCTCGAGGGCGAGATTGGATGGGAGGCTAAGTAGGTGGATAGGTAGGTGGGTATGGGTACTCGAGCAGGGAGTTGACAAATACCCAACTGCAAGAACACAAGCGAGACGTATGCACGCGAAGATTAGATGCTTTTTCGTTTTTCGTTCCTTGGTTGTGATAAAATACGGTGCTGCATACTTGAGTATGCAGATAAGGGAACCAGTGTTGTAGGTATTGTGATCATGAGTGTAAATGGTGCCAGGAGAGCCTGGGTGTTGTCCCCCCCCCCCGTGGCTCTATGATTAAAAGACGAGTGAGTTTACCTTTCAGCTTTAGCCCAGTTCTCCCCCTCTTTTCTTGTTTTTGTTCTCGTTTTCCCCCGAAATCGGTGGAGTTTCCTATTGTGGTGCCTTGGGTAATTAACGATAACCGAGGATCCGTGGTGGTGAGCAGCAGGAGGGTGGGAAAATACAAGAATTGTGCTGGGAAGAAAGTAAAGACGGGTTACCAAAAAATCCTCCGGGCCTCCTTCATGCGCTCACTCCAAGAAATACTTTTTTTCTTTCGCTTTTACATTCCACTTAGAAGAGAAAAAACAGAGATTCCCATTTCTAATTCGTGCCAACCCCACCGTTCTCGTACTCTGCTGGACTGTAATGTGCTGTACTGTGCCACGCATCAATCAACTCTGTCAAAAGTCTCCGCCGTTTAATAAATAGTAGACCAATTTAATAAGTTTACAGATCGCGCAGACAACCGTGAAAACAGGAATCACATCAGCAGATTACGCACAAGAGAACAAAGACCCCTAATTTCTTTGGCCCCAATCCCGGTTTGTCGTATTTATCATCTGTAAGTACCCGACATTACATAATAGAATAAATGAGTACTCCTCCATCGCCGAGGAAATTACAAGGAGGGGTACAGTAGAATCACAAGTTTATCAGCGGGGTATGCGTGCGTTTACTTGTGTCGGAGTTTTTCTTCTTCTTCGCTTATCCGTTCAGGGTGTTGGTTTTTGTGTTTTTTCTGTGGCTGGTAAGTACCGTAGCATAGCATAAGGCATTCACCACCATTCTTCCGCTCACGCGGTCACTCACTGCACCAAGGGCGACGGGGGGGGGAGGGGGGGGGGGGGCAGCATAGTACGGGGGGCAATGATGAGGAAAAGAAAGAGAGAAAAAAAGCGCCGGTCCACACGTCCACGATCGAGTCAAGGGGGACTAAACATAATACTCCATGAGCTGAATTGTTGTAAAACGCACGTTAAAAACGAAAGTCCAAAGGGGATCCATCAGAGCCCCTCCCCTGAAATGGCCCGCGCAGCAGCTCCCCTCCAGCTTGGTCCCCCCTCCCTCTCTCTGGTGGACAAAGGAAAAGAGTGGAGGAACCATATCATACCCATAGCCCAACCTTATCACAGCCCTAAAGACCACCGGTAGTCACCCTCTCCACCCCCCCCCCTGTAACGATCTACCATGCACATGTGGCTTGCCAAATCCATCCTGTTTTACTTTACTCCCCTCCTCTCATTATCCCCCCGCTCGTGCCCACTCATGCTTTTGCTCCTCTTTCTCCCCCCACGGTTACCGGTGTTGTGCTGTGCCTCCACTACTTCCCCCCTGCAGGAGACAAAAACCAAAATACGGGAGAAAGGAAAGGAAAAGGGCAAAAGGAAGAAGTAAAAAGAGGGGGAGGAATCGAGAAAGACCGAAGGAACCAGCGGGGGAACGGAATAATACCATCCATGCGACATTAGAACGACCATGTGCCGATTTACATGGCATGGCATCGACCTTGCACATGGTTCATACTTACCTACTTACTAGTACGGCGCTCCACGTTACTCAGTAACATTTAATTCCCCCCCCCCCTCCCCCCAATTTAAATTATTATTTTTTACAGCGTAGTCGAGCAAGCCGCAAAGCCGAGCGAACGAACACGGGATCACACACGTGTCATGGTCATGGAGGTGATACGGTCCCAGTGTACAGTACAGCCCAGCACAGTAAGCTTGGGGAGCTTGTGCACCATACGCATCATGGAGAGTCACTCGCTTACCTTTTCTCTCCTTGCTCTCGCTAGTTGCTCCGTAGCTAAATTTATTACCGAAGTATCGGTTATTGTCAGAACCTAGTAGAGTATTACCCATTTGCCAACGAAATAATAGCCGCGATACTAGGGGATTTTACTTTCACTCTGCCTTACTCGTGCGGAGATTACTCAAAGCTCCTGTAACCATGCACGGCGGAACGTGTTTATGGTACTTAGAATCATCGAGTTCATTTTCTGCCCTGAATTCTAGATGCTATTACCCCCTCGAGGTTTTTGCTAGAGACGGTGAAAGGGGTAGAGCAGAGAGAGGGGAGACAAAAGGAAGATATGAGGAGGGAGGGTGTCAAAAAAAAAGGTTTGTTTATACACAAAGAGCGAGCCGGAAAAAAAACTAGATACTCGAGTAGTGAGCTACAAATTAAAATTAGGTATGGGTATCCCGTATGAAAGACCCGAACCAAAAACATGAAAGAAAAAAACAAAACAAATGCGTGAATGGTTTAAACCAGCCCAATTCTCAAGAGCGGCCTTGGTATAAGACGATATTAGCCAGCCTCCGCTCCACAGACTCTCTGTTTTGCTGAAAGAAACAAATAACAAAACCCAGACGCCGCCATTAACCCTAGGAAATTATATGAACTCAGCTTGGCTATAGCCGCGCTATATTTCGTGAAAGATCAAAACTGCGTTACTCTACTTTTGGCACCTCCCCGTTAACCACACAATTCACTGCACCATTCACTACACCATTCACTACACCATTGGCCGTACCATTGGCCATACCATTAGCCATACCATTAGCCATACCGGTCACCAACCCCTTCGACTTAGATCCATCTTTATTCTTGTCTTCGGGTTGCGGAGGGGGCTTGGTGGCATCCCCTGTAGCATCGCTGGTTCGTGGTTTCTCGGCGGCCATAGAGTTGGTGATGCTTGTTTTGGTAACCTCGTTTCCATCACTGATGTTCTGCTTCACGCTCGCCCTTAGCATTTGCGCAAATAATGCCTTTGCTATCACCTCCACATCGAAATTCTGTTTGTCTATCTGCAAGCCGCCGGCTTCTAAAACCGTGCCTTGTAGTCCCATGTGTCGGGGCGAGGTGGCAGACGGGACGTTGACGGTAACAGAGAGTTGCCCCTTCTCTTCGACCCCATTGGGTTTAGTGACATTCTTCACGACCTTTCTCCTATCACCCTTGGATCTAGACCCACGGCCGCCCTTAGAATCAGCCGCTGCAGCAAGCTTACCCTTTAGCCATTCAGGGAGCTGCTCCAACGCGAATCTAGGCGCTCGTTTGTAAGACATAAGAAAGCCTTGGATTTCCGCTGGGGTGAACTTGTTCTCCGGTATCATCTCCGCGAATTTCTCGGAGAGTTGGCGAATAGTTGACCTGTACTGCTCCTCCCTTGCCTCGCCGCTCTTCTCTGCTGACGACAGCAATGGCTCGTCCTCCCCGCCAAATACTTCTTGCTCCTCTTCAATCGTAACCGAATCGATTCCATCAACGCTAGAGTAAAGTTCCCTAAAGATCTCTGCTAATGTGGTCTTGCAAGCATAACCAAACTCAATCTGCATGTCGACTCTGCCTGGGCGAATGAGAGCCGGATCAAGTCGCTCTCTGTGGTTGGTAGTCATAATCAAAATCCTCCCTTCGTGGCTTGCAACACCGTCAATAGCATTCAGGAGCCCTGAAAAACTAACAGACATCCTGTGCTGTCTTGAGGGAGACGGCGGAAGGGAACTTTCGCTTCCAGATCTGTTAGATTTTTTGTCCTTTCCGTCTTTTGACTTTCTTTTCGAAGTTCGCGATTCGTCATCAGAGCTAGCCTCCTCATCTTCCGAGGAGTCCCAATCAGAATCATCGACCAGGTCGTGTCTGCTGGTGCGTTGTACGCCGGCACAGTCAATGTCTTCCAGAAGGACAATGCATTTCCGCGGCAGGCCAACAAAAAGCATGGTAAGTGTCTCATCCGTAAGGCTCCCAGTAGATAAGCTCAAGATATAGAGAGGAACTTTGAGTTCCCCAGCAAGAGCAAGACTCAAACTTGTTTTCCCCGTGCCAGGAGGCCCATAGAACAAATATCCACGGCGGTATGGCAAGCCGCGTTGGGCATACCAGCGAGCAGTCACCGGGTTCAAATACTCTTTGACATCACGAAGGAGGTGAGATTTAGAGCCCCGGGGCATGATGACTGTAGAGATATCACGGGAGGGTCGATGACGGCCTTGATCCCAGTTCTTTTGGGCGAATGGTGTGGGTGAAAGTGTATATACCATGGTTTTCCTTGACTGTGCCTGGAGGTACTCCTTCCGCGCTTCAGCGAGGAGCTCGCGAAGCAGGGTTGGCGAACGACCGATGGTGGTCAATACCTGTTAGACATATTAATGAGCTGAAAGAAATCATACGAAAGTGCGGGGGGATGATTAATTACCATGGTTTCGTCTGGAATATCACCCGTGTAATACGAGAGATCCAATTTACGATTAATGATGATTAAATTTCTCTTGTACCAGAAGTGGAGAAACCCTATAGACATTCGGTCAGCAAAATCTTGATCTCTTTTTCTTTCCTAGGACGAGTCGGTTTCGGGTGGAAGGGAATACGGGACTGGCTCCGCAAAGCGCTGTGAGTGCCAAATCAACCATCCATGTTTATGATGGTAGGACATAGTAATATTCTTGATATATAGACAACTCAGCTGAGTGGAAGGGGGGGGGGATGGTGGCAGCAAGGTGGGGAGAGCAAAATAGAAAAGAAATGTAGTGCAAAATGGACGAAAATTGCAATTGCCTCATGATATCGGTCCGGGGTTCCGGTTACGGCATTGCTACATGGTGCTCGTCCCAGACAAGGAGTACCCTAACATTGAGGAAATAATTCTGTTTGCAAGCACAGATACGCACAGATATTGGCGATATATTTCTAATCCCTGTGTTCGTGGTACTTCTTGGCTGGGTTGAGTAGGGTAGGAGGACCCCGATGAGGAATGGGAGAGAGAGGTAAAAAGAAGTGACACCATTTGAGCACATGATCTGCACGAGAAGGGGATTGTTTGCCCAAACAGAATCACTAATCCAAGCGAATAGTGTGAACACCGCCTCGGTTGTGCTGACGGCATTCCCGGGGGGGGGTGGGGGGTAGCCCCCGTGGGAAAAGTAAAGAAGCGCATTTCACGTACCAGGAGCGGGTGTATACTTGAGCTTTGGGCCCAGTCTATCCTCTTCAGCACATCCACCGCCTTCATCGCCGTCAACTTCTTCATCGTCATCATCCTCGTTTCTACCTGCGCCGTCTCCAAATGGACCGTACGAGCTGTACCTTCGGACAGCATGGCTCATGGGGTTCTTCCTGCTAGTAACACAGAAAAGCCTGCAATCTGTAGAGATACGATTGACTGCCAGCCAACGCATGACATACAGGTAGGTTACATCTGATGAGTGGATGGTTGCCGAAGAAACCAGGTTGGCTGATATGAAACGTGTGAGGGTCGTTAGGGAAGATATGGAATAGGTGAAAAAGGAAAAAAGAGAGGTCAGGAGGGTAAGTGACATCCCTAGAGTGACTGTGGTGGGCAAGAGGCAAATTAGAAATAAGATTATCAAAAATGAGAAAGAAATATGGAGTAAGAGAGTAAGATAATCAAAAGGACTGAGACACAAAACCAGTCAATCATTCGGGGTGGGGGGTAGAGCAGCAAGCTTGGGGACAGCTCCACAGGCCTGAGTAAGAAGCTCGGAGCTAGAGCTTTGGCCAACGAGCCCGGCAGCGGGGAACTCCGCATGGTGACTTATAACGAGGCCCTTAGGAAAAAAGGCAGCACCAAAAGCCACCCGGAACGATAGCCCAAAGATATCGAGGGAACGCGGCAGAAAGGGATTGACAAAAACCTCTGAATAAAACGAAAGATAAACTTGCCCAACAAACTTGTATCCATCCCCAGCTTGAGGAAAAGCTTCTGTACAACATCAAACCCTGGAATCGCAGTGATATCAAACATACCACCCCCAACAGCAGGAGTAGCAGATCCCAAGACGCGCGCGGTTGCACTTAGATTTTCCATCTCGGCTACTATGGTTACCGTCCAAGTAGGCAGAACACAAACAATGGCTTGTGTTGTTCCTTCGACTTATCCCGGGACACAGGAGCTCTAGAACAAGAGCAATTGTAGAAATTATTCAGATCGAATCAAAGTTCGTCCTGCTGGATTTAGGGGAAACAGTGGGCAGATGGATGGCCAATAGGCAGTAAGAAGAAGGCAGCGTATGATAGTGCCTAGGGGGACAAGCGAGGCAGCCTCAATTCTGAGGAATTGAAGTGAAATCAAGATGTTCCCGGCGGGGGAGGAGTCTCTTTATCATTAAAATCCCTGCAGAAAGGGGGGGTATCAGAGCCTCACTTTTTGGTGTGAACTAGTAACCTCTTGGTCTGCCCGTGGGAGGATGCGCGTGAGCGTGTACCGTAGTGTGTAATGTACCGGGGGTTGTGGATAAGTCTGGCGAACGTGGCTCACAGAATTTCTATGTAAATGGCAGCCAAGACTTCGCCGTACTTTTGCTCACACCCTAGTACCTACCTTGTACTCCCCTCCTCCATACTCGAGTATATTGCAATAGGTAAAGCGAGCACTTATGGCAACCAAGAGAAGGTGCCCCACCCTAACCAGGAGTGGCCACTACAATACCAACAACACTTGCTGGAAGTGCTAGGGAGGTGTTCTCCGACGCCATCACCCGCGCTCACCGAGCTGAGATCGAAGGCAACTGAGGTTCAACACTACCAATTACGTGGACCGACCACTACGGTACACCATCCGTCCGAGACCATCTCCAAACATCCACGGATAATTTAATGCATCGTGTTGTCTGACCGACACTGTTTTGCCTGAGTCGTCTTGCGACTTCCTGGCTTACGGGTCCTCTCAGATCGATGGCAATAGCCCCACATTGCCTACAAGTCCTGTGCTTCTCACTGCATCTTGCCCGGTTTCTTTGCCGGCATTGTATATTGTAAGTTGTCCAAAGATTGCGAAAGGGAGCCCGGATCTCTCTGAGTCTTGAGGGGGGTTCAGAACTTGGTCGCGCAAGAGCGTACCGAAAGCTTCGTTCCAAGGAATCAGATATACTCTGATTCTCGGGCTCAGTAGCCCACCAAGTGCTAATTAAATAGGGCACTGAGAAGAAAAACGAAAGAGGATTCACAGCCTTTCGCCTAGCGAGCTCTCTCGCAATCCCTAGAAAACCCACCACAGGTATCATACAATATCACACATACTAGTGCAGCCCAGATCTATAACCCTGAGAGGAGAACCAAGAGAGCGACCCATGGTCACACAACAGCTTTTTTTCTTTTTTTCTTTTTTTCTTTTTTCCTTTTTTCCTTTTTTTCCTTTTCTTTTTCTTTTTTCCCCCTTCTTTCGTTTTTCTTTCGTTTTTTCCTTCCCCAACTCCCCTCCCCTCATTTTGGAGCCTGGGATGGATACAGTACCTGGGTTGGAAAACACCACAGCCGCCAGCCTGCCTATTGGATGCGCTTGGCTTTGGCCATCATGTATAATGTCGTACTTTACGCTTAGCCAATATTGGTACTAGACAGAGTACCGGTATCACAATATTAACCTGTGGCTAAATCTCATAAGCGTACCGGTACTGCACACCAGTAGAGCAACACAAACAGAGGAGAATAGATCGCTTCCTTGTTTTCCTACCCTTTAAGTTACCCTTTTCATCACTTTTTCTCCCTCCCTAGTGATCCTGTCATCACTGCCATCAGGCTGTGGGGGTTCAACCGAATCCCATCCCTTCTCCCGCACTATATCCTCATCCCCACTATCGAAGTAGAGTACGTACCGCTCTTGAAGAGGAAAGAAACAGAGCAATAAAACGCAGCATGGCATAACACCAGTGTATGCTAAGATTCTTCGGAGAGGCAAGAGATCGCATCTCAATAAGGTTTCTATTTTCAGGTGCGCTGCGGTGCTTTCTGATACCGCTAAGCCTTAACGGTATTACATACTGGTCTGGGTGCAACCGATCAGGGGCAAAGCCAGGCACATACCACAGCTGAATCGGACGTAGAATGACGACGAAATCTGGATTAAGGGACGCTTTTATATTTTCTTTTTCCACAGGTTTGCAGGAAGGTAAGCCCTCTGTGGCGAATTACCCTTTTAATAGATTTTCTAGGGACAAACAAACCCTCCTTCAACCTCTGGGCAATTGCTGCTACACAAGGGGAGAAATCTATGTCATCGTCTCGAGCATAGTAGACATAAATAGATCACTTCGAGAAAACTAGCTATACCGGTATTGTACTCGAGTATCAGATTAGAGCTGAGCCCGCCGGTTTATCTTCGCTCTAAGGGGTATGTCCCTTTGATCTACTTAACATTACCTCTTACCGTATGCAGATGCGATATCAAGGATCTACAGTACTAGCCACGATCACGACAACGTTTAGCACGATGAGTGCTGACGATCGGCCGCTGTCACCGTGGCGTGCCCGAACTTCCCTCGCCCTCCATAACTTTAAGTATCACTAAATTCCCCTTTACTCCAGGCGCTCACGATGTATCAGGCAATAAGACACCGACTGAGCCCCCCAGGATTCGTCACTTCCGCGTGAGACAGCGATCAAGGCCCGCGATGGCGTTCACCTGTATCTTAGAAGACCTTCCCGGCAGTGCATGCGGGAACTGCCTTGATGGAAAGGGTTGCTGCTCGGAGCCAAGCAAAATCATCTCTCAAGGGTGAAGATACAAGTAGTTTCGAATAGAGAGGATGCCTGAGCTACATGAACTGTCGAAAGAAGAGAGTAAAAATTAAAGTAAATCCTTGTATATACTGGCATGCATCTCGCCCATCCGTGCTTTTGGCTTTTCGGCACTTTCGTCGCTCCCCCTCTCACTCCCTTCACATGCCAAGGAATACCATATTTCCCCACAAAAAGCTATCATACCATGTCGAAACTTACTCGGGTATGGAGGTTAGTGACGGGACGGACAAAAACCGCCAAAGCATCTTGCCCTTCCCTGCACCATTCCTCCCTAATCAAATCATTTGTTACCACTATCCGTCCCATCACTAGCATCCATACCCCAGTGTCGTAATCCCGCAACTTAATAAACTTTCCTAAACATACCCGTAGCTCCTCCTGAGGATGGAGAGAAAAATAGGACTAGTATGCAAACAAAGGCTTCATGAGATGTCGTCAAATTAGAGCCTCAATTTTGTTCCCCATTTGCATGAGCGCCATGCAGGGGTCGATTGCTTCACAGGCGCTTGTCTATTAGGCCAATTATTCTCAGTTAGTTTCGGAGCATTACGATCAGATGCTATGGCTTATCTACTACATGGCGATGCACAGTACGCCGCTCAAGTACAGTACAGTACTTTATTGCACAAGACGTGGGGTAGAAGGATTGTATACTTCATTACAGAAAGTACGGGCATAGCACCAAAGCTCCCCCATCCCCTCCTTGTGAATCAGTACCACCTCCCTCACTCACCACCCCCCGGGGAACACGGATCCCCTCCCTGAACTAGGAGGGTCTGATACCCTCGGTAAGGATAGGGTGGGTGCTATGAGCACTGCATGACACGGGCCGGCGGGGGTGATGATCCTAAGTTCCGTTTTCTCACTCTCACTCACTATATCATCAAATTTGCGATATTAATGGTACTCTATGATACAGTAGTGGTTCACGAGGGGCTAAATCTAGTGCTTATTGTGCCACCGGAGCTAAGATCTCGTAGTTATCCACATGTGCAGCGCAGAGCACACTACAGGATAGCCGAGAAGAGCATGACGAGGCGCATAGACAGGAGGAGAGAGCCTTTGGCCAGTTTACCATAATAACCTCTTTTGTCCGCTCATCGTCTGCTCAAGCACTATCGAAGAGCAGGGACCTGTTAACCGGAAGAATCATGGACCTATTTGGCTAATTAACCCCAAATAACTGTTCCATAACTTCCTGTTAGATCCTGTACCGAGCACAATACAAGGATTCCAGGAATTGGTTACTAGAGCAAGAGTTGTCTTAATGCCTTTTCCAAAAACTCCTCGAGCCACTATTGCCTCACCACACACGCAATCAATCCACAAGCTCCAACAACCAAAGGTACAGTACTTGCGCAGCAGGCAAGAAGTATCCTAAAGCAGATGTCGTGAATTTGTAAGGGCACTCAAATAGGCACAGATTTTTACCCTGGAGCACTCGAGTACATTTTGTGAAACCCTGTTGTCGGGTACTTCTTGCGTTCTCAGAGTGCTGTACCTTCCCAGAGCGCCGACATCACCTCATATAAGTTCAGGACAATACAGTACCACCTATCATACCGTGGGCGACTACAATAACCCCCCTACCGCTGCCCTCAAAGAGCGTGCCGAAACGAAACAAAGGTGGTGAATTGGATTTTTGTAATCTCTGATATATTAAGAAAAGCACCTAAAAGAAAACAAGGAAGCGAGAAGCTCTAGTTCGATACTTGAGTAGACATCATGGCTACCCAAGCCATGGATTATTGGGCGCTTGCACGCCTAATGTGCTGTAACCTACGCTCTAGCCACGGTAGTTGCGTCTCACCAAGCTCAACCTTGTTACTCTCTCCCTTAACAAGCTATGCTAAGGTCAAGGGAGAACAGGTAGGAATTGGGGGGGTTAGAGCAAGTGGGTAAGGGAAAGAAGGAGAAAGCGGGGTTTGAAACTTTCGCTCTTCCCGCAATGGTTTCATTTTTGTTGTCTTTATTGAGCCTAAAACTCCTGTCCCTCAGGAATGAAGCACAGGTAGGTAGGTGGTTGACTGACCGCCACGGTAGGTAGAGGTTGCGATGATGAAAACATGGATAGGCTGATAGCCCTACGGTACTTGCGCTTTGGCCTTCTATAGTGCATGCTTAGGAGCAAACACTTACGTTAATTCTCATAAGTGTCACCTGTCATCAAACTACCGGACAACCCCGTGTAACTTCACCCCTCCTCAACGACGGCGCTGAACGGTTTCTGAGTTACTCTGTGATGGCCAACTTCCCTCGGCGATTCTCCGACCCCCACTCCTCCCTTCCCTGGTAGGAGGACCCCGCGGGAACACTACATGTTACTGCAAGCTACTTGCGGAGACTGTTGTGCGTGCGTACCCGCAGCCAGGAGGACAAGTCGGCAGGCTCGAGGAATGGCTCGGTGAATTGATCCATGAACAAGGCGGTGGGACAAACTGGCCTTCATGCGGGATCACTGCTAGCTGCTACAAGAAAATTTACCCTTGTCATGGGTTTCGCCTCAGGGATTGGCTTGGTTATGATGTTCGAGTACAGCGGTTCTGTGGGCCTACTCGCCTAAGCTTTGGTATCCAGAGATATGATTGATATCTATATATAATACCCGCCCCTCTTTTAAGAGAAAGGGTAGAGCTTTTAGTGGATGAACTTAGAACTTCATTTTCGCAAAGTTCCAATCATAGGTGGTGGTTGGAATTTCAATCACAACTACAAACTATCATTGACCACGCCTTGTCAGGTCCCAACTCCCCGCATTCGAGTGCCTTACTAGTATCCAGCGATTTAGTCTAATTTGCTCATAATCTCCTTTGTGCGATGATCTTTTACCAACCCCCTGCTCAACTTCCTGCCTTATTCTCCGAAGCCAAGCTTTCCTTCATTCAGCAAATAATGCCGGCAAGAGCATCATAAACCCTGATTATAAAATAGCCTAACAATGGTGTTTCAAGTGGCGCAGTATGATACTCGTACACGAGAAGCTTAAGCCCTATCCCTTGGGCGGTCTTAAACAGTAAAATTCGTCGCCAGGCACACACAAAATTGTGATTCGTTGTAATTTAATGGCCTCCATGATGCCGAGCCACCAGAATGTTCAAATCAGTTAGGCCCGAGCCATATCGGGTAATAGAAATCAGGGCTTTAAGGTTTTAGTGGCTCGGCATCATGGAAACCATTAAACTGCAACCAATGACAATTTCTTGTGTGCCTGGCGACGAATTTTACTGTTTAAGACCGCCCAAGGGATAGGGCCGGACAAAGTGAGACATAATGGACGCTATTTTTTCCCTTCCATTAACTAAAAACCAATGATGTAAAAAGCCCTACCACAACCCGAAACCCCCCATTAAAGAAGTTATCACTGCCGCGACCACAGTGCCGTGAGCACCATCCACTACCCCTTCTGCTTCCTGTTCATTCTCTCTCCCTTGGCCCCGGTAGACATAGCGCTCGTTACCCAAGTCCACGCTGCTGTTAGACTAGAAGTTATACAAGTGCTCGAGCACAATATGGCATTAATAGTTAGTCCCAATCACTGCAGGACTCTGTAGCCTCGTAGGAACTGCGGGAAAAAAGCACTCTGTTAAATCTGGACCCGCCCTAAAAAGAAAAAGAAAAGGCTGAAAAGCCCTCAACAAAAACGGAGGGGAATGTAGGCGGACATAATATACAGAGCCGCATGCTACCCTATTTCTACCAGCTGCATTCGTACCGCTGAGGGAGGGGGCAAGGATTAAATTACTGCTTTGCTTCCGATCCCTGGATACGGCTTCCTTAACCCAAATACCTTTTCCTCCCAGCGCTCCTTGGAGATCACCCTTGATCGCGGGTCAGCTGCAAAGCACTGTTAGTCAGTTGGAATAACTAATTCCTTTCCGTGCAGGGATATGCTACTTGGACTGTAAGTGCATAGCGGGGTACTTGTCCTGGGTAAAAAAGATCCAGAAATACGAGTGGTGGATTTGTGATACGCAGGGATTTATTGCCATATATCTTGGGAATCCCTGTTTCCGGATACTTCTTTCCTAGGATAAATAGGGTGGGGAAGTGGATATCGTAGCAAAAAAGAAAAATGAGAGTGAATTATCATATCATGCTTTGCTATAGCAAACTAACAATATTCACTTTCCCCTACTTGCACCCCGCTCGGTCTCTCTTGTTTGTTGAGCCTCCCGATTACAATTGTCATGCCAGTATGCACGTTCATAGATGTCGTTTATGTTCCACTTTCATCACAAGCAGGAGGGGGGGAGGAGCCAGTGAAGCGAGTGAATCTTCCTCTATTTCTGCTGATCCCATATAGTGCTCTGCAGAGACAAGGGTTATGTTTTACGGCTTTAAATGACCCCAGCGAGTAATATATGATATTTTGGGGTGGGGAGTTTAGCTCTTGACGTGTCTTATCTGTGTCTTTTCTCTCTCCTAGCGTAGGTGATCCTTGGTCCGGGGGGGCTTCTCCTTCATCCTGGTATGGCGCCGCCTTCTGGCTTGCATGTATGTCTGTGAAATACACGCCACGGGGGGTTGAGATAGATACTGTACGCAAGGCTTGAGGAGGCATCATTTCACCAGCAATATAGGGTAAAGTGAAGTACCGTATTAGTAAAAGCACTAGGAACGTGGGTATACGGAGCCCGGCACGCTATGCTAGCCTGTATCTAGCTCGAGAATAAACAACTATGATATTGCTTTCTACATGCAGCTTCCTATTTGATATCACCAATCTTGCTCGCTTGATGTTGGGGGTGTGAGTGTTTGAGATTGTGATTGTGGTGGAAGGCTGCGCATGGCAGAGCCTCATAACGATAATGCGCTGTAATTCCGGCACTAGTATAGAAAGGAGAGAGGAAGAGAGCTCCCCGAATTTGATGACATTATGATTACACCAAACTCCACTATTTACCTGCTTAGAGCATCCTGGCCCCAACCAAAACACGTGCCCAGTCATAGCGTTCTTGTACTTTACCCGCCCATTCTTGCAGTATACGGGAATATTGGCACGTTTTAGGTCTAGGAAACACCAAAACCTCGGGATACTTTTGGAATGCGCGGGTGCTGTAGTGTCGGCACTAACACCCAGGCGATTCTGACCTTTAATTCTCGTAATAGCAAAAGTCTAGTGCGCGGGGAGAGGGAGGCAAACAGACCCTGTGATGACCCCGAATCTCCTGTTTAGGAGAGCTTAGTGGATCTAGCAGGTGCACCCGGCAAACATCTCTTGCATTGGTCAATCTGAAGCACTTCACACAGTACACATCGAAACAAGATCCCCATTCCTTCGGCATCATCCCCGACAGCTGTCTTGCGGAGGAAAAGAACCCTCCATTGCTCCTCCCCCTCCCCCTCCCCCTCCTCTTTTTCCCCCTCCTCTTCCACCTCCTCTTCCACCACCTCCTCTTCCACCACCACCACCTCCTCCTCCTCCTCCTCTTCCTCCTCCTCCTCCTCCTCCTCCTCCTGTTCTTCTCCTTACATAAGTGGCGAGGTACTGCAGAGCCCGAGGGCCAATAGATACGGGGTTTTAAATAAAAGAGAAATGTTTTGTCGTTGCCCTTGAGAATATAGGGACGTGCGCACTGCAGCTAGATGATTTGCGGTACTAGTGGTCCCGTCAACCTGCCAATCCCAGCACTCCTGTTGCCTGCAGCGGCAGCAGCGACACGAATAAGCAGGTAAGCAGGAGTCGGGTTTCGTCAACGGTTTTGCATACCCCCCCTTTTGATTGGCCAGACTTGAGCCTCATCCAACCTCATCCCTATCCCCCAAAATTTACTTTGCCGGCATCACACTCGGAAACTTCGTATTTTCTTTTTGACTCGCCTAATTCCAAGTAGGCAGGTAGGCTAGAGGTGCTCTTTGATAACAAAGTTAGGTTGAGAACAAAGAGGAAAAAAGTGATAATCTGGTTCGGTGTAGGTAAGGTAACAGGTGGAAAATGGCATTGTGTAACAATGTTATAAGCGACATGAGACTTCTTCCAAGTCACTTTTCAGCCTCATAGAGTTGGGTTTGCGGAAACGCACTTACCATGTCACTAGGGAGATGAAGGGCCCCCTGGGGCCCAGGGGAACCAGAGAAAAAGTACAACGTATCATGTATAAGAGGAGAGTGGATATTGGGGAATGTATAATATCATCGCTAGGACTGAAGTTATTACCTGTCTTTGGCCTTGCGTTGGGGATTCTCGTACTACTTCTAGTAGGCAGGAGCCGACTCTTTCGACTTTTTCCGGGGCCTGGTCTAGAGAGGGACTATCTATCCTTGCCGAGGAGGGGGGGCACGCTTGGTGTGCTGAAGAGGGGTGGACTTTTGTAACCTGTCTTATCAACTTCTCAGCTGTGTGAAGGTTTATCAGCGCAGATGCTACTCGGTGTACTTATTACCCAATGTATTGTTAGTACATTACCGGTATTAGGATTATTTTCCTTGTCCTTACGATCACTGGTCACCGCATGCTCAAACCCGGCAGCCGCGCAGTGGTTCCTAGAGTTTATTGTGCACTCCCCAGATACATCTCGCGCAGTGCTGTAGATCGATGGTCAGCTTGAAGGACTATGTTCTAAAACGGATGAAGATACATGAAATTAGCGATGTGTTTCTACGGTGTATTGTACAAAAGTTTATACTAAATTTTGGGGGTGCGATACCAGCTTGGTTCCACGGTTCATTCCGAGTGATAGGTTGGGCTTGCAGGGCCGGAGGAAGCGCTAATAGTAGGGGGCTTAGGTTGCCCTGAAACTTTTCGACAGAGATAAAGCACAGTGAGTTGTTCTCGACTCTATTGTGAGATCCGAGGTCTATATCCTGGCTATGTGAGATCGCTCGCTTGACGTGTTTAGCATGTGAGGGGTGTAGTTTCTGGGAGTTGTTAGCTGGTTGTGTCACTAAGAATCTCAGCCACTGCAGCCTGGGAGAAATAGTATCAAGTGTGGGGGATCTACTACTAGATCGCCTAGAAAAATTCCGATTAGCCCTAAGGATAATCGTCCCAGTTCCCTTTCCCCACTTGCTTCAAATGTGGTCATCTAGGGATATTCCCGCCCTCTGGTTGGTCCGGCTTCCCCCAGTTTCTATCAGGCTTGTTCGAAAAGATATGATAACTCGATCTCAAGAGCTCAGCAGCCCTTAGAATTGACATTGACCTATCGAGCTCTAGCTTTGGGTCATCATGATTTCGGATCGTCGGTCTCGGCGGGCTTGGGTTGATATCACATAACCTAGTTTGAGCACCTTTCTTGCTTTCTAACTTTACCTTTCCATGCACATCTCAGGGAACCCATGCAAATCTACCAATCCGCTTGGTGGGAGATCATTTAGATGCGGGGGCGGGGTTATTAGGCCTAGAGATGGAGAGATGTGTCTCTGACGCCTGACCCCCTCTGCATAGCCGGTCACTCGGTAATTCTTTCTGAGTTGCTGATAAGGCAAGAGACCACTTGGCATTGACAACCACAGCCTGCAGCGGGGAAGAAAGCAAGGGTTAGAAACGTGGAGGCAACTAACCCGAGCTACCGAACGCAACCAACCGGAACTCAGAAATCTTGTGTCTCATTTTCTACCCTTTTTTTATCCAAGGGGTGTCTCGTTCTGATGAGGGGAAATAGTGTTTCTAGGTTCCACAGGGTTCCTAGTCTAGAGTGGCGTATAGATGAAGCGCGGTTAGTAAGAGACCCTGTCGGAAGATATTAATGCGAGGGGTTGGGTATTGCACTGCCCTTCTTGGTTACCCCGCACAGCTGATCTTTTAACAGTTCATGATCTCCAATTCCTATCAACCTTGACTTCATTAAGTTACTATTTTTTCCATTTGCTTCTGTAACAAGGATTACTGGGATACCTTTCGGATCTTCGAATCTAGGAAATGCTAAACCCGGTTCCCTAATGACAAATTAGAGGGCTATGATACATCAGTTCAGGTTAAAACCGCAGCCTTAGTGCAGCCACTCCAATAAGGGGAGTGGGGTACTACCTGCAAACCTGCGAGCAGAACCTAAAAGCAGCGATCGGGCATAACTTATAGAAATAAGTGAAAGAATTATGTATCATACTCTGAACTTCAAACAAGTCATCTTCTTTCCTTATGTGACAAGATGTTCATCAATTTTTGTGGAGGCAATGAAGGATGCAACTTAGCGCCGGAGACATCTTTAGGGAACATGTGTTGATCGAAGTATTGGCAGAGAGATGTGCAGTGATTCCCTGGGTTCTCCCTGGGTTTTTTCGTAATAACTTAGCTTTTCGAATAGGTATCGCTAAGTATGCGACTACCTGAAATTTCTTATTTCTAGTACAGTGCAAGGAGTAGTTTGTGTCTTTCGCCCAGAGGCCAGCCCCGGGATATTCTACACTATGAAACTGTTGGGTGTAAGGTAGGAAGAAATGTAAGCTCTGTAAGGAAGACTGTGGGGCAAACCGTTGATAAAAAATTGGCTGGGAGTAGGAGAGCTTTATCGGTGGCTGTATGGATCTAGGTCAGTATCAGCGGCAGGAGCCGGCAAGCATAAACGGGAGAAGCATGCGGATCATCTAAGATGTTTCACCTGGCACACCAGATAGGAAAACTGCGGAAATATTAGAGCCCTCAATAGAGGCCACCAGGTTGGTGGACGTGTGCCCTGGTAGGAGGTCACTCGGAGCTCCATCTCTGAACAGCGGCTCCTGTGGAGTCCAGTGTGGTAAATCGGAGTATGTTTGGTAGAGACAGACCGAAGATCGATTTACACAGAGGGTTTCAACAGCTAACGAAAGAGTAACTCCAGTAAGAGCTATATCCAAACATAGTACTGTCGTAAGTGGCCTAAGCACTAAATTTCCAACCACTAGCGGTGAGGCCCTCACTGGGCATGTGGAGTGTTGTACAGGAGAGAATTCCGAGAAAGAACTTAAACAAACATTGTTTAGTAGGAACCGCCCATTACCATGCGTCGAGATCCTAAGGTTTTGCAGTAGAGGTTGAGCGGAAATTAGTTGCACAACAGCCAAGATGTTCATGAAGAAGTGGGTAAAGAGTGCTGTGGTGCGAGTGAGACTACCGTGAATGAACAGCACTAAAATGAGAGAAAATGATGGACTAGACTACCGATGGAGATGCTATTTGAGGATATACCGGGAGATACACACATACCTCTAAAATAACCAGGACTCCGGAACCTCCAAAAACTGGGCGAAAGGCTTCAGGGCCCCGGGGAAAGAAGCTTAGAAGCATCACGGCCTCCTGTGACCTTGAATGGCTCAGAGCGCTGAAACCCCGTGCCAGACTCCGTTTCCAGCTGGCGTAAGGGATGAAAGAAACAAAGCCAACTGCCTTGTGGCGAAAGCCAGAGAGTGTGAAAGAAACAACAAACTAACCCAAGGATCAGATACCTAATAGGCAGCGGCAATAGGTATCAATGAAACAAAACTAACACCCATATCCTCTGCCTGCTAACATAGGATGTGAAAACAGTAATCCATCACAGGATGTCTAATCCCCGAACACCCCATACTCATATGCCCCTTAGCCACATGCTCTAGAGGCATTCCAGCTGTCCAGAGTGGTTTTTTCTCTCCCCAGGAGGAAAAAACCATGCTCTGCCAAAAGTCAAGTGTTTCTTGATTCCGCAGTTTTATCGTAGACCTTGCTATACTATTGCTCTGGGCACTCCCGTGTCTTGGGGTGGCATGATTGGCTGGCTCTCTTACTCCCTAGCAAAATGACCGCGAGTGCTAGGCGGTGACTAACCCCTGCTGCATTCATACAGGAACCCGATTCGAGCAGTATCGTACTCCAGTCTGCGGCGTGGGCTATTGCAACAAGGTCACTTACAGAGGTGCCTTAGATCAACTATTTAATGATGCGAGCCTAAGGGAAAGCACGAAAGAAGCAAGAACAAAAGTGCAATCGCAACAGACTCCAAGTGGAGCGGTGAAAGATGGAGGAACGGGGACCAGATGGCTGTTCTCTCTATAGTTGAGGGCAGGCCAGGAAATATATCTCTCCGTCTAACTAAGAACAACAAAACGCTCCCTAAACTCAACAAACTCTCTAAAGAAATGCACGCAGCTAACAAAATCTGACCCCCAACGATTACACGCAATTTGGAACAATGTTGATATCCCATGATCCTCCGTGATCCTAAAGCCTGTGCTCTGCCAGTGTGCCAACTCCCGTCTGCCTAGTAACATAGGGTATGTAAGAACCAATGAAACCAAATGACCAATACCTCATACACCATGGCTAGGGACATCAACAAAACCATGGAAGAGATATACTATGACTAGCGACATAGGATGTGAAAACAACAACCCATTGACAAGTGCCTAACCGCCCGAAGCCACGAAGACATATGCCCTATAACCATATATCTCCTGGCCACCTATCCGCATATTATTACGCATGCATATCGGCAGCATGCCCTATAGGCAATCCAACATTTAAGGTATGATATCATAAAATTAATATGGTCGAAGTGAAAATCAGGGGCTACCAGGGCGATTTGAACTAAAAAATTACACCTGGTTAAGAACCTAGCGTTTATGATTTCCATATAAAAATTTAATATAGGTTGTATGATATAGGGATCCCCGCGCTTTTAAGTGGATGCCTCAAGAAAGGTAGCAGCTGGACACACGATGTGAATGCTACCTCTCAAGGATATTTTATCTAAGGGTTCCCGCATTGGATAACTCTGAGCCTAGGAAAAAATCACAGGAAACCCGGATCAAGATTGATATGGTTTTAGGAACAAAGCTAATGAGAGGAGAAAGCATTCAAGGGTTTAATCAAAATCCACCTTTCCAACTTTCCTCCACCCGCAAATCACTGGCATCCACCATTATTAGCTAGAAGATTTGGCGAACATCGTCTTGAAGAGCCGCCGGGAACACAGAGGTTGCCCCTGATGGCTCCGGAAACACCCTTCTTGATAAGCTCCTCCCTATCCGATTTAGGCGTTCGTAATGTAGCTACTAAGCACTTTTTATACAATATCAGACCCGCAACATGGGGAGCCGCCATACTAGTCCCGCTGAGCGTATTGGTTGCTGTTTTAGAGGAGATCCCGGCTGATAGCACGTCAACTCCAGGGGCGTGAATATCCACGCAACCTCCGTTATTGCTAAAGGGGGCTAAGGTGTCACTGCTATTGGAGGCTGCCACAGTGATTGCACCTGGAGCCGAAGCGGGGCTAAACAGGCACGCATCGATCTAGAGGAATGTCAGCTTTCCTGGGGAAATAACAAGGCTATCCAGATTTCAGGTGGCATACACCTGCGTTGCCAGCTGATACCACAACAGTCAAGCCCTTCGCAATCACTGCCTGTATTGCACTATTGAGGGCATTATTCTTACCCCCACCTTGACCAGTGTTAATGAACCACGATCCACCGAATGCTCTCGTAGGAGGAAACCGAACCTACCAAGTGACATGTTTATAACAGATAGGGGAATTTTGCCGGCTGCGGAAGAGTGATTATATGCTTTCTCGATCCCCGCAATGACTCCAGCCCAGGTACCAGAACACGAGCCATGAGGACCCCCCTCCAAAACTTTGACGGAAAAAATGGTAGCATTCTTGGCGACACCATAGGTCTGCCCTATAATAGTGCCAGCAACGTGGGTGCCATGACCGCAGCGATCTTCCGAAGACCAAGATTTATCTGCCTTCCACAGATGGGTCACTCGTTGGCCGAAGTCGTTGTGATCTAGGTATACCCCTGAGTCTATGAGATAAGCGGTGGGCGGATTGGTGCGAATGTTGCAGTAGGGGTGGCTGCCATCATAAAGATATACCCCTCTGTTACCCCCGGGGCGGAAAGATATTCTGCCCAGGCCCCACAAACCTGGGATGGACAATGACTGCTTGATGCATAGTTTATCGGCGTTGACGACACCGTCTTGCTCGATAAGCGCCACCTAGAAAAGAGTCACAGGTCAACTACTTTCACGCAGACAGCGGAGCCATTGGCGCACTTCAGGTCTTGCCCGTATCTGTTCAACTGTGCCATCATCGAACTGCCCGCTATATCCCACGAACCCGGCGAAGTTGTACTTTCTTTCTGCTCCGGCAAAACTGGTGACCTCCCTGACCGCTGTGCTCAACCAAGAGAGATGATCGTCAAGGCCTTGGGAGCTAACTTCCTCCTTGAGTTGCACAATCCAGGCGTTAGGGATCTTTTCATCCACGAAAGGCTGGGGTACATCATCCAATGGAGCTGCAATGACCCCAGTGATAAGGGGCAGAACTATTGCTACGAGAGAGAAAAAGTGTCTCATAGTGTAAGATCGGAATGATTTATGAGAGTGGAGGATAGGAACGCCAGGAATATGATTGTTTCAAAGGGCTTTCCTCGCCTTTTTATTCCGAGGAAGGCCTCTATTGGTGTGATGGGTTCTAGGGATACATGTCTCGTGGTCTGTCCTAGTAAGTTCTCGGAAGGGCACACTAGGTTTGCTATCGTAGCTATTTCAAAGTGCTCCTCGTGTTTTTGAATGCACATTCGTGGTTCCTTTTTTTGGTGGCACTTATCATGAAAACACTAAAAGAGTGCTCTAGGTTAAAGGTATGCGGGTCGGGAATGGACATCTGTCGGCTTAGCTGGCATGCAGGCCTTAAGAGAGGGAAAGAGGGAACTAGAGTTTGATGGTTGCAGCCAATTTGAGGAATGTTGCGAACACCCATATTCTCTCTCACTTAATTCCTACATTAAGTATCATACCTTTAAAGAGGTGGCATTAAACCCCAAATAAATATATTTGACGGATGTCTCACACATTCCTTTATGCTTCCATATGAGAGAGTAGAACCATTTCCCTTTTTTGACGACTGGTGGGGGTTTAGGCATGTGGGATGTATGTTCAACAGGTGTTATTCTCTATAGCCTTACTCGGTTCTTTGCTGCTATTGAGCCCGAGGTCTATAACGTCCAATGGTAAAAGTGTCAGCTCAGCACCAGCTATTCACTCATGTAAAGATAACCACCCGAGGGCTAAAATTCTTGCCTGTCCACAAATCTTCAACAACCCGTTACGGAGGCACCGAGCCGTTGAAGCTGAGGCTCAAAAAACCGGCACTGATAACCCCCGGGACACGGTTTCACTAAAAGACCGCAGCTCGTGTGATCCGGTGTGTTCAACAGGCCTTCCTCCCAAGTATAGTTTGTGGGCTATAAAGAGCTAAGCAGGCTCCTAAGACAGATCAACATTGTTTCTAATAGGATGTGTATACTTACTATCTACTGTATAGCTCATACACTCTTTAAAAGACAATAGGCACTAATTTACCTGATGGGAGAGAAGTGGATAGGTGGTTCTTCCAAGGGGTTTCTTGTGGGATCCTTCTTGGGCCGTGTCTCATGATCACTTGTAGATGTCATGCTAAATGCCGTATCGCTATTCGTATTAGCAGAAGGTCGAGTCCACGCATACCTTGCCATCTGATCTAAAGCCCCAGATACATCCGTGGATACAAGAGTTGACGGGAGCAAGCCTAAACTTTGATAGAGACTTTAAGGCAGGGGTCTGCCTATGGGCCTTATTAGAACAAATGGCCTGATAACTAGCTGGCCCCCTTGTACTTTTGATCAAATGCTCACAAGGACATGTATAAGCCATCAAAGATCGAAAAACCATAGCCATTGGTGACCACTCGCAAAACACGTTATCGGACTATCCACTAAAGTTACCGTAAAACCTCAAATAGTTCGGCTATGTGCTAGGTAGTCCAAAATTTCCTTCTCTAAAAAGGGAGCGAAAAACATGGCAAAAGGCGGGCCATTGAGCCCCCCCGCGAGACATAAAAGCAAAAAAGCATCAGACCCCAAGAGATCCCACCAGAGGAGGCAACCCCAACAATACACACCTAGTTCGATTATTTTAGATTCTACGGTAACGTAGTATTCCTACACCCTCAGCCGCCCTAATGATGGTTTACGGGCTCCCCACTTATCATGTCTGTTGTAGCCTCCCGCCAGGAAGCACTATCCAGAGGCTCAAATATTTCCCAAGTTAGAAATTCTTCTCGAGAAAACCAAAGGTTAGCGACAGAATACACGCTGAGCTCAATTGTATTACGACGGCACTTCGCGAAAGGCCAGTCTGAAGCCAGACCAGCTAACTGCAGTCTGGGCACAGGCTTTGTGCAAAGGCACCCGTACTGCTTCAACTCTGAGTTTCGCAACCTTATCATACTAGGAAACGTTCCTATTCGGTGGGTCGCTCGGGCAATAAAGATTATTCCCGCCTCTGATTGGCCAAATGCCAACTGACACCCGCTAGCTTTAAGCCATTTGTGGCACCGGATTATGGTATCCACTAATTACACTTTATAAGGCAAGTTCCGGTAGCACAGAATATCACTCGCTCACCACTTCCGGCAAGCAAACCGCGAGAGCACCTTGAGCCGGCGAGGGGAAATATTCCACGCTAAGGCATTACAACACCAAATTGGGCACTCACCTACCTCCGGCTATTGTCAGAAAATCATTTTAATTTCCCAGTGTCCTCTCTTACTCCCACGGCTTTGGGCGTCTGAGCCAAGACTTTGCAACAGGCACCCATCTGTACATTCCCAAGACGGGTTTCTGGCGCGGATGAGTACGGCTAAAGAGGCTTCTGTGGAAGAGTTCGTATATCAGGTAAGAGAATTCCGTCTTCGGGGTAAGTTCCACCGTGAAATTTACCTACTTGTACTGTACAACGTCCCGTCTTCAATCTCACATAACCTTCAGCCTTCGGCTGAAAAGAAGTCCACCAACCACAGGCCCGGGTTCCCGGTTCCTGCGGGCTATTTAATCACCCGTGCAAGCTCGCAGAACGTTGAAGAAAGCACCTTCCCGAGGACAGAACAACACATACGATAACTACTACATTTATCAGCAACAATGCAGTTCAAGCTCGCAGCCGCCATTGCTGTCATTACCCTTCAAACGTCAGGTGAGAGCACATGAGCATACTCCCACATGCCCCCTCCTCAGTATGCGATCTATGGTCAAGCTAACAAATGCCCACAAGCCCTAGTTTCCGCATCACCGTGGCCCGACAGATGGTGGGATTGCCCCAACCCTTGGCCCTCAAAGGCAACCTGCGACTTCTCCACTGGTCTGCGCTGGTGCTCGAACGGTTGCCTCTATTACATTTGCGGCATCTGCGTCCGGCTCCCAAAACTCCCTGAGCTGGTTGCTGTTGAGTTTCCGTGGCCGCCTGTTCCCCCACCACCTCCCAACGGCATCATCGTTGATTACAAGGGGTTGACGGAGAAGCATATCCTGGGATGGCTGGATTCCAGGGGTATAAAGACCGATGTGGTGGGTAAGGAGAATTTGTTCGAGGTTGCGGCAAAAGTGTTAGGGGATATCAGCTGTAAGGTGGGGGTCTCGGGGGATATCGTTAAGGATGCCTGATTAGGGCAGGAATGGCCTTCTTGTATTCTAGGGTGTCTCGGTAGGAGCATTTGTCACAATCAGGAGCGCTTGGGACAGCACTTACCAAACTATTGTAGTACTTGCGCTAGTATAATTAAGGAATTGGGAATAGATACAGTGCGGAACCGCGTTCTCTGTTGGTCACTCAATCAAGCGGTCGCAGAACCCGGAGCTCTTTTGTGTAGGGCCAACCACAAACACAAGCCTCCAAGAGAGAGCTGCTGGAGCGAGTGATATGTGGTGAAACGGGGGCTGGAAATTGCCTTCGCATAGAACTACTATCCCTTGGACGGTCTGAGATAGTAAAATTCGCAGCTAGGCACACTCGCTCCAGATCAGTCAAGTTTTTATATATATCTATTTCCGGTTATGAATATCTGGTTTTTAACTCCAAAGTGACTCAGCACCAGAGCAACTACAAATTTCCGACGAATCACAATACCGGGATTCTTCCAAAATGGGATGTGTGCCAGGCTGCGAGTTTTACCTCCTCAGACCGCCCGAGGGATAATGATCACCAAATATATAAAAAGAGATATGATATTGCTTTACCAAATTTACTACCATGTCTCCCACTCAATATAATTATCAACCGCCTCAATACATCAATCCCACTTAAACAGCAGGAGGAATAGCGCCCCCCTTCTTGACATGCCAAATCTCCATACTCTCAACATCAGAAATATTAACAACCCACTCCATATTCCCACCCTCCTCCTTCAAGAACTTGTGGTGAGACTCGACGCTCTCCCAACCGATCACCGCCATGAACATGTCAGGATCCTCAACCCCCCACCCACACGCGTGACCGCGATAACCGCTGGCTAACACAAGTGTTTCCTTGAAATCATTGAAACCAGACATCCATTCGTCTTTATCAGTCCCCGGGGCGATGTTCAGCTTACACCACTCAGTGACCGGAGCTTCAAAGACTGCCGTTGGCTCATGTGGTGTGAGAGTGGCATGGAAGAAGGACGGTGCTCCGGAAGTCATGCCGGTGACTTTTTCTTTGAAGGCTGGGTAGGTGGATTGTTTGCTGAAGGCCTGCTGTGCCGAGTGCGAGGTCCAGTCTAAGTGATGTAAGCCGTTACTACAGGCCACTACTAATGACTGAGGAAGAAAAGAGGGGGGATGATAATACTTAGGGCCCAATGTAGATTCCCCCCATCCTCAATCTGCCACCCCCAATTCCCACCAGTGCATCCAACGCACTTCGCAATATCACGAACCCAATTCTCAGAACCGACTGCCTTCTCCACATCTTTCACCGGGAAAGTGATGAATTCAGTGACGGGTGTAATGCGGGACATTGTGTTTTTTCTTTTCTTTCAATACTAGTATATTGACTAGTGGGATAGTCCCATGAGCTGGCTGAGAGGCATGGTTTATAAAGGGTAAAGAACTGCAGGGAGTCCCCCCTAAAAGGCGCACCGAATCCGGCTAGTTCTCTTTGGGCAAAAGTTGAAGGTCCTGGTTTTGGCAATAAATAACTGGAATTACTCGGTGATTTTGATTGTTGTCGTACGGAACAGGGTGGGGATTTTACACCTAGGGGTTACATAGCTGCGGGAGGATGTAACCCTAACCCTTACGGAGTCCCCAGCCAAATACCAGAGCCGAAGAAAGTTAGTATGACCAGCGGCTACTAACCAGTGTTCAAGACCAGGAGCCTCGAGCTCAGGTGGCTAATAAGGCGATGGGCCTTGGGGATTTCCCAGCTACTGTACTAGTATCATCCGTGGTAAAAAATATATATAAAAACAAGTCCTTGGCCAAGGTGGGCAATTCGGGAGAATGGTTCGTGATTGTTAGTGAAAAAGTAAAACTAGTGAAGTCACCAAGACACAACAGATGAGTGATAAGCGTTACCAGCGCAGTGGGGGAGTAGTCTGCCTAATCACCATGGTTCCAATCTCAATAGTCAGGGCTTTCGAACATCACTAGACCTGATATCGTCTCTGCAATGTAAGCACACGGTGCTACCACTCCTCATTTCAATGCAGGTTCGACTGTCCGATCTTCAATGAAAATCGACAGCCACACAAACCTTGTTTGAGGAATTCCCTAGAGGCATCGCCAAATAGCAAGCGTTACGAAAGTTACGACTTACGAAGGAAGGAAAGAATTGGCCGAAGCCTGGTGAGACCCCCTCAAGTGGATCGTAAGTTTGATAACACGAAGAATTTTGCGAGACTCGGGTTCCGTATGCACAAAGCAGCCACATGGCTAGTCTACCTCTAGCGCCGTTATGTGCATCACCAACTCACAGGGGATTACAATAATAAATTATAGTGAATAGAGGATATTGCTGAAAGGATATGTTAAGTGGACAGCAGCCCCCCGGGGGCCATAACCCCGATCACTACCTTCCACTGTGCTAGGTAAACAACTCTCAAGAGCAATCTTCAACCCCACAGCCCCCCTATGCGATATTCAGTGGGATTGACCTACATGCATAAATTCGGAGATTCCTACGCCCCCAACGAAGACACGTGCAACGATTAACCTACCACTCCCCGAAGCGAAGATATGTACCCAACCAGACCCCTAAACGTCGATATCGTATCTTTTCGTAAAAAGCCGGATTGGAGACGAGGCCAGCCAGGCCAACCAGAAGGCAAAAAGGCCCCAAATAGCCACACTCTAGGTAAACAGCGAAGGGCAGTCGGGTAGATCCTCCCTAGGGCGAGTCCGGCTTTTCCGAAAAGATACAGCAATAACATACCAAGTGTCGGTAAGGGGTAATAGTGCAACACCCTGCGCTAAACCTTTTCACGATACCCACAGTTAACAGAGATCCAGATCATGCGTTGGTACGAGTAGTAAGGAATGGCACCCATTGTTCCTAGGACACCAACCCCCCACCCGACAAGCTACCGGTAAGTTTCCAGACAGCTCTTACTTTGTTAGGTGAGCGGCGAGGTGCCACAGAACTGTATCATACCGATTACCACAACGTCGATCTCCCGTGATTTTTGGCATTGGCAGTGATAGACACAAATGGATGAGCCAGGATTTGAGCGCACCACAGCAACCTCCGGTTCTAAATGGGATCTAATCTTAATAAGACAAAAGGGTTTAGCTGCCGTACGGCGGCCAGCATTCGAGACTGATGAGAGAGGTAAACCACCAAACGGATATCAATCTTAGCTAAGGGCGCGTCCGGCCGCCAAACTGCATTTTGGCCCCGATCATGGAGGTTTGCTCCGAAACACTATTTTGCTTTTGAGTTGGCATGCCTGGTTGACACCAAAACTTAATGATCAAGATGCAATAATGATGTTAAAATGAAGGTTTCTGAAATACTGATTCGACTAGTAGTTCACAAACTCTCATTTCAGAATAGTGTGCACAAGCTACAATACTCGTAACCCGCTACAGCTATCAATTTTTGGAATAAAAAATACATATATTGAAATAACGGTGCCAATGTTTTTCTCATAATAATTATTTTGGGCGCCTTTTGAATTGATTTTCTTGACAGCTAGATACACTTCTTGGAGCTTGGGAATGTCTATTATTCCGGTTGCCAGAACTCCGGACCACGGAGCGCTCGAGGACCTTTTTTTTTTGTAACTTTTGCTCATCACTAACCTCTTGGCATCTATTTCTACTCGAGTACATGAAAAAAAAAAGCATTGGGTGGCGAGGTAAAGTGACAGTAAATTGCCGGTAGCTGTTCTTGTGTATACCAAGCTTACCTCAAACACCAAAGTAGGCTACTTTTCTCAATTTTTTTAACTTTGAAAGCCCTAGATGTCTCACGATTCAAGGTTCGGGAAGCGGAACGGTACCGCTAACATCACAGCCCGAGCACGAATTAGTGCTACTATATCAAAGTTTATCAGATCCTCCTCTCACCCCACGGTCAAGCCTCTCCGCCGTCGGTTTCTTTGGCTAAGCGGTCGCGATTGAATACCGTACGATAGGTGAAAAACAAGTGAAACTGGCTACTGTAGGCGCACATGATGGAACCATTGGACGGGAGCTGACCGAGAAGGAAAAATATATGCGCAGACATAGACAATGGACAGAGAAAAAGTAAAATGAGAGGAACAATGCAGTGTTGGAAAACCAGGACAGCAGAGCAGGAGTTTACTCTGGCCAACAAGTGCCAAGCCTTGAAAAAAAGACAAAACTCTGAAGATCAACTGCTATATTTGGACAGTCGAAGCCAGATAAGGTATGAAGAGCCCAGATCCTTATCCCGAAGTCGCCCGTTGCCTCCGGCCCTGAAAGAAATGGCGCACAAGACTTTTCTTCCTCTTTCCTTTTTTTTTTTTCCTTCCTTTCATTTTTTTTTTTTTTTTTTTTTTTTTTCCCTTTTTCCCTTTTTCCCTTCCCTCCATCCTCCCGCGCTATCCTTTTTACTCTCTCTACTTTCTCCTCCCCTCCTCCCACGTTCAACGGTCGTTCAACTCTCCCCTCACTCCCGCTTGCTGCCGCTAGCTACTCTTTGCATCACTTACGACTCCTTGTGAACCCATCCAAGGACTTTTCTTTTTCTCCAAATCGAAAAACTATAGAAACAATGTCAAAAGCAGTCGAAGCCGTTGTTTCCAGCAAGAAACCGGAGCAACTGTCTGGTGTCCAGCTGTATTCCCGCTTCGCTTTCGCCGGCGCCGTCTGCTGTGGTGTTACCCACGGTGCGTTGACACCCGTTGATGTGTAAGTATCTCTTTTTCTTGTTCGTTTTGTTCGGTCCTCTTCTTTCCATGAGCCTTCGGATATGTGGAACCCGGTTAGATATCAGGCCTCATGTGTGGGGGGGGTTCTTGGAGCTGTTGGTTGGGCTGTGGCTGGAGGCACAGGGTAGCCGCTTGACTATGAACAACGACAATGGGGTTTTCGTCTGGGAAGGTGCCTAGTGAAAATGCTGTGCATTTACTGGAGACTGAACTTCTCTATTTAATTGGGCAAAAGTGCACTTTTTATTTATATTTATATATATCTTGGAGAAAGACCACATAGATTGAAGTGCTAATATTGGGTTTCTCTCTTGCTAGTGTAAAAACCCGCATTCAGCTTGATCCTGTTACCTACAATCGTGGTCTTGTTGGCGGCTTTAGGCAGGTCATCCAGAGTGAGGGTGCCGGCGCTCTTTTGACTGGTTTTGGTCCTACATGTGCTGGATACTTCCTGCAGGGAGCATTCAAGTTCGGAGGATATGAGCTCTTCAAGAAGCAGAGCATTAACATTCTTGTGAGCATTTTTTCCCTTCTGCTAAATAATACAAACCCGTGATCAAGTCCTCATGTGTACGGCAAAGTAGGGATATGAGACCGCTTCCCAAAACCGAACGGCTGTCTACCTTGCTTCTTCGGCACTTGCTGAATTTTTTGCCGATATTGCCCTTTGCCCATTGGAGGCTACCCGTATCCGCCTGGTCTCCCAACCCGACTTCGCTTCTGGTCTCCTCTCGGGCTTCGGCAAGATCTTGAAGAACGAAGGTGTTGGTGCTTTCTACTCCGGGTTCGGACCTATCCTGTTCAAGCAGGTCCCATATACCATGGCCAAATTTGTCGTGTACGAGAAAGTTGCCGAGACCGTCTACTCCCACTGGGATAAGAAGTCCATGTCCGACGGCGCCCAGACTGCCGTCAATCTGGGATCTGGGTTGATCGCTGGTTTCGCTGCTGCCATTGTATCCCAGCCCGCTGACACCATGCTTTCAAAGATCAACAAAACCAAGGGACTTCCTGGCGAAGGAACCACTAGCAGATTGATCAAGATCGCCAAGGAATTGGGATTTAGGGGCTCATATACCGGCATCGGTGCTCGTCTGTTCATGGGTCAGTTTATTTAATCCCCTTTCTTGCTTCCGTATCCTGACCTTTATGTTAGTTGGAACCCTGACTGCTGGTCAATTCGCTATCTACGGTGATATCAAGAAGGCCCTTGGTGCCGTTGGAGGTGTCGAGATTAGTAAGTAACCGAACGAATGGATAGCACGTTTAGGAAAAGTTTTGTTTTTTGTTTTTTTCCTGTAATCTATTTTTTTTAGGGTTTGGGTTAGACCTAGAGGTGCTGTTAGATAGACATTAATATACCCCTCCCCCTCAATTACACTCCACTCAATTTACCGGTACTTGTGCGGCCGAGTTGAAGGCCCACAACCAGCCACAGAAATTAATCAGGCCAACCAGATAAAAGGCTACTCAATACCGCTGTTCCCTAGTTCTCTAGTTGGACGGTAGATGACCGAGACTATGCGACTTACTGTACATTACTAAAATTCCATGATTGGCGTTGAGGTTGGGGTGGGGTTGCCCCCAATACATACTTTACATTGTGGTAACTGTGTTAGGCAAACTGTTTACATTCTTAACAGTGCCCAGAATGAAATTGGGCTGCTGACGACAGGTAACAAACAATCACTCGTTACCGATACTTGTACCTGTTCGTGACCCGCCCAGTTTCGTCCAGACGGTACCGTACTACCGGTAGTACAGGTGGTTGAGACTGCACGAGTATATACAGTCGCTCTGTTGGCAGTTGGGTGAAAAATTAGATGAGGCCACAATGCAGGTTAACCACAAGCCATCCAATACCGGTGACGGTATTAGTTCCGGCGTTGGCTCGATGGATAATTACTAGTACTGAAGGGGCAGGAAGCTGGTGTCGTCTACGGTAAAGGCCAGAAAAAAAAATCCCGGGCAAAGAATTGGGAGTGGTTGGGGGGGAGACGTAAACAGTCACAACATCTGATATGCCGCGAGTATCAGTCACTTCTCACAAATGGAGGTTGGTGATGAAGTCCGTGCGGGGCAAAGAGTCGTTTGTAATTAAATGGCAACGAGAATTTGCAGCGATGATAATGCGCCGCATGAGAGTGTGGTGAGGGCCGAGAGGGGTCACGAGTAGCTTACGAGCAATATTTTCTTTAGCGTTTGTTGTTGTGCTGTAAGGAAAGGGCTGGTCGGTGTCTGGGATTGATTGTAACAACCGTCCATGTTCGACGTTTCCATGACAACGGGCCGCAGGTCCAACAGCACCTTCCCCCTGTCCCCACAACGACAAAGCTGTCAACTATCAACCTTTACCCTCCCACCCCAAACCTCTTCCTTCCCGTGTTCCCAAGTTTGTTTGTGCCCTCGCATTTCAGCTTCTTGCATTTTTCTCTCTCTCACATATACACACACACACACACTCCCCCCTAAAATGCTTTAAGTCCCCACGATACACACACATAGCGACCTTTTCCATTTTCCCTAAATTTCCCCGTCTGCTTCCATCCCATATCAGATTCCCGGTAGCCACGTTTTTCCTTACACTCACCCCTTGCTTCCACAATAAATAAACGCGACTATGGGCCCCGACCGAGAACCATTGAGTCCTCCTACATCGCCGCCTGCTGAGGAAGATGAGGGCGAGATTTCTGATAGCAATTGCGACGAAGAGGAGCTCTTGGCTCCCATAGACGGCTTCGATGGCAAGGAAGAGGATGAATCTGGCGGTGACGAGGAGTACGATGACGATGGGGCACATTCCCAGAGTGTACCCTCCTCACCTCCAACTTCCGTCGAGACGCCGAGCAAAAACGGAGACCATGCGTCCTCCGCACGAGTTTCAAGCCCTGTCGATGGCTCTGAAAACTATCGAGCCCCTGAAGTGGAGACAGAGGATGAAGATGGGAATGAAGGTCGTCGAGACTACTTCCTTGAAGGGGAGCGATATGCAGCCAGTGAAGATACCTTCGTCCACAAGGGCAAAGTCTGGGAATCCTCTTCTCAATGGGAGGATGACGAAGGCGAGGCCTTGCAAACTTCTTCACCACCACCTAATGCTCGACAATCCCCGGCTTCGTCTCGGAAGTCTGCCCCTCCTCTTTCATCACCCCTCTTTCCCTCACGTGCTCGACGGAGTCAGGGCTCGGCCTCCGTCAAATCTGCTCTTAGCCATCGCTTGTATACTCGGCCATCACCCGCATCAAGAGCATCTTCGGGATCCTACGACCCTCGGGAACACGAGAGAAAGGCACCTCTTGTTCTTCTTCACATCACATTGCTTCTACTCCCTGGCGCTGAGGATATTGTCCTTCAGCACATCACCCCAACAACCTTTGAGCGCGGACTGCTGGTAGAACATCCCCGAGGTGATTACAACCTATTGGAGGAAATGATTTTAGACGGCCTAGGTCTGGATGACGATGATTATCCCCTGGAAGAGACCGCTTCTAAAGCGGAAGAAGAGGATTCAAGCTGGGAGAAGGCCTTGAACGTTCCTTCGACGCCCGGGAAGAAGCCATGGCAACTGCGGGTTTATGCTTCCAATGGCTTGATGACTCCCGGTGCGTGGAAGAGAGTCTGGTCAGAAATGGAAAGGATTGATGTCGAGATTTGGCCTCGTGGTTTCGACCGAACAAATAAGTGGGGGGTTGGTCTTTCTTCTCCTTCATCCACTATCACTGCGGCTATGGCCCGTGGTAGTAGTCTCAGCGGTAAATCTGCGTCCGTTACCACGCCCATTCCTCTTGAACTCGGATCATCGGCTTTTGTTGCGACCGACTTCAATGATATTGAGGGCGACTGCAATGGCCCGTTAGCCAACCGCAACACCCGCTGTGGAATTCGCTCGAGTAATAGTGGTGGTCCATCAGATCGAGCGAAAGGCAACCTCAACCACAACAACGGCGGTAGTGGAATTCTTAGGCATCTATCCCAACCGGACGTGTCTACATCACCCGCCGCCAAATTTTCGACGCCGAAGTCTTCTAGAAAGAGCAAGCGCCGTGCTCCACCCCGCCTTCCCATAATCGACCACTTTTCCGTCGAAAATGCCAAATTTTATCTTAACAAGCTTACAAATCCCAAAGCTGTCAAAATTCTTGCAGGCATCAATCTTCTACTATTCCTGTATTTCACCCTATTCAAATCCTTCGTTGGTGTTGCGACAAATTCCGTTTCAGTCAATTGGTTTAATCACGGCGAGGTTGATCCGACATGCTCTGCAGAAGACGACACTGCTCCGGTTGTTGAAGTCGATATGAACGAACCGAAATCAGAGGTTGACATTGAGATCCCCGAAGATGTTGAGGATGAGGATGAGGATGAGAACAAGCAAGACGAGGATGGCGAAGGCATGTTCGACTCAGGCAGTCTAGATTTCTTAGAAGAGGAGAGCGACGATGGCCCACTGCCTATGCTCGACGATTTCACTCTCGAAGATCCAATCGACGATGAGCCGGAGGGATTAGCAGACCCAACTTCCGATGAAAACTCAGGACCGGATCTCACTACTCTTACTGGCGACAAATCCCCCGAAGAGAACGACCCACACTCCACCGCAGAGGGCGACGATTCAGCCAAAGACTCGGAGTCCTTCCAGACCTTCTTGGACGATGGTGAGCCGGAAGAGAAGCCATCGGCATTCCCCTGGAGCCGTTGGGGAGATGAGCTTAAGGACAAGTTGTCATTCTAGGTGGTTCTGTTAATTTCCTTGTGGCATGCATGTTTTAGCGGCTGTTTCCTTTGTCCAATCACGATAGCACAAAATGGAGTCTTATGTTTTTAACGCTAAGGGTGGAGATACAGTGATGAGTGAGAATGTGGATGATGGAGATATGGGGAGGAGTATAGCAGGTTAGGGTATTGACGCCAGTATTGTAATGCTGTAATGAAGTGTATCCTTTTTTTTATACCTCTTTCTGAAATTTATTTTCTTATTGTACTCGGTGAAGGGAGAGGGATTTATGTGTTTCAGATCATTTCCAATATCTGGAGTTAGATAAGCCGGCTGCCGGTTGGCATTAGGATGATTTGCGGCCCGGGAATGGATGTGACTCGAATTGAGCGCCGCGAAACTGTACGCCGAATCAAATGCCTGCGAAGTATCGGAGCCCCCTATTGTGGCCTTTGGCAACGCCAACCAGCAACCGTTATGCGGCATGGATAGAGTAAGTAAATAAAATTAGATAGCGGTGGACCACCGCCACACAACACTAGCAACCGAAACGCCGTGCTCTACGGTACCTTACTCCCTACGAAGAAGCAAAGTAGCTACTATGATATGATATAACCATCTCTCACACAGTAAACCACCAACCCGCCCAAGAACCCGATAAGCAAAAGCCCAAACATGCCCTCTGCCCGGCCCGCCACAAACATAATTCCTTCCGGAGTTACAAGTACCCAACTATGGTACTATAGCTATCGCCACCACGTCACGCCAGAGCGGTTGATAATTCGAGTCTGCTCACCGCCACTACGTCCGGACATTTGCTACCGTCCCCGACTTATAGTAGTGAGCTTCAAGCTTCTACGGAGGGTTGATCTCGGGAACACAGATATTCCCAGGAGTCCTCGAGATACGCAGCTCCCGTCCCAATTCCATCCGGGTAAAATCCCATAGCAATTATCATGGCATTAGCTACATGCTGGTGGTGGATGTAGGTGTGTCAACAATCCAAGTCGGGCATCTGACCCTTTTCCGGAATCCCCAATTGCCTCCCTCCCGACGCGCCTTTACTGCGCTGCTGGTGTTTGTGTGTGCGGGGTTTTACGTAGGGGCATGGTACGAAGGGTCTATCTATCTATCAGTGGGGACCAGATTCTGTGGTATCACACTTGGTTTGGTATTCGTGGAGCGGTTGGTGAGTGTTGTATAATCCGGGCGCGACAAGCATCCGAGCTCGAGTAAGGGGGAAAAAATGGTATCATAATTATGTACCGTATGTAGTGTGAGTACGAATACACACTCCATAGGGATTGGAAATACATGGGCTGTTAGGGGGAACTGAAGGGCTTTCTGCACTGTCTCTTTCTTTTCTTTTCTTTTTTTCTTTCCCCTTTTGTTCGAGTAACTAAAGTTCTTCTACTCGTATGATGGACTGGTAGACGTGAGGGGGTCTTGGAGTTTTGGATTTAAGGGGAATGTGGTATCAAATAGTGATAAGGCAGCGGTGAAGGGGTGATGATGTAGGGAGGTAGCTTGAATTGGCGATGGAGAAGATTCGTAGTAATTGGCATGATCGTGAGGTGTGTTAGGGATACGTGTATGTATGTATGTATACATGCGTACTGATGTAGTACCTTACTAGGCAGATTGTACGGGTAGGAAACATCTAATGTCCTAGGAGTCCGGGGAGTATGCGGCTGGCTGTTGTAAGAGTGTTAATGATAGTGTGGGCCCTCACGACAGGAACTGGAGACTTATCTGCTAAATATCATACCGATACTTTCATAGTTCAATCGTGGAGTACTTACTACCAGTACCAGAAGAAGTTGCGTTATAGGGGCATATGGTGTATCTAATCGCTCGGCCAAGAAGCACAAGAGGAGCGAATAGAGCTAAAGGTATCCGCGTTTCCTACTCGTCAGCTACACCCAGCGTGACCTGCGAGTGCTGGTAATTAATTAAAACCTGAGGTAACCCACCGCAAAAAGGATACCATTCCTAGGTTTGCCTCGACCGTTTGTCTTGAGGCCACAGTTTCCATTTCAGGTTAATTCTTATCTCGGGCATGAGCACACTCCCCTATTTTATGTAACTGTCCCTATTCTTATGCAGCCGCTCTCGCAACTCGAGAATATAACCTTCGAGAAGGTGTAGAATCTCGGGAAAACCTATTCTATACCAGCGGATCTCAGACCACCCCTATAGAATGCCAGCAACGTTTTTTTATACCAGCAAAATGCGATGTTTCACCCACGGATCCCCCATTCTGCCAAACAAGGTAATAAGAGTTGTCTCAACATAGCTTGGCAACATGCATTCCCTCGCATTTTCCTAAAAGGGTGATTTTTAAGCGACACAAGCCATTTTCATAGCAGCCCTTTGGTGCCAGAGAAAATTCTAAAATTCAGCTGTATTTCAGTTGTATTTTTACAAAATATTTAGGTTTTTTATGATTTTTTGTGATTGTGTTTTGTTGCTTAGAAGTTGAAGTACGCCCTCTTGGCTGTGGGCGAAACATGGTGTTTTTTGCTGGCATAAAAAAACCTCGCTGGTATTCTATAGGGAAGGCCCGAGATCGGCTGGTATA
>Ga0307517_10000231_pt1 | contig 94524 bp, 110 predicted proteins | sample 23_EM_MG_FD_194515 | JGI IMG/M metagenome (GOLD analysis project Ga0307517, IMG submission 194515) | Populus trichocarpa ectomycorrhiza microbial communities from riparian zone in the Pacific Northwest, United States - 23_EM | ecosystem: Host-associated > Plants > Roots > Unclassified | place...
CGGCGGGGGGGCGCCCCCCGAGGAGGATGCGCAACGTGCTGTTTTGCCAAAACGGCAAAGCAAGCTCATCCTCTTCCTCAGCCCCAGAATCACAAGCCCTCGGCAGAGCCGTGACCTACGCAGCTCTATTACACTCCAACGTATGATAAGCAGCCCGGGGCCGGGCGGGACACACCAAGTCGGCACGGGCAGAGCACTCCGGTATTGGTTCCGTAAGTCCGAACTCTCGTGGGGCCCCGAAAATGCGTCATACTAGCCGGCGCTGTCGCCCCACCCCTTTTCCGGAAGGTCACAGGGAAGTATAGATGGGGCCTCGACTTTGAAGGTGTTGAAGGTGTCATGCTGAGGTGCTGTTCCCCCCCGTGGCAGCAGCCTTCCGGGATCTGAAACTGGGATGCCTCTGCACTTGAGGAAGATCTGGCAGGGACTTAGGTATGAGCTCAATAGATTTGCTCATCCTAGCAGTGCCGGCTGGGCACGTGGGGGTTGCTGGTACTCAAGGGGCTTTCGCTGCCATCTAGTTCCATCGGAGGAGGCCAGCGTCGGCTCTAGCGGGGCAAACGGGAGGAGGGGGTTACGGCACATGTCATCTATTACTTGTATCATGGCCGTAACCCGAACTATAGTATCATAACTTTGCGGGAGAACTTAGTGGCCAAGAAGCCGATAGGGTAGCTATGCGGTATTATTGTGGTAACCAGATGATAAAGCGTAACTGTATGGCGATTACGGAAGCCTACAACGACCAAACCGACACCAAACTGGAAACACAAAAAACATTACAACGAAACCACAAAAACCAATCCGGATTAACAACAAAGGTCGAGCATTAAGGGAATAGTGATGATAAAAGTGAGGGCAGGTTCCACAATAGTTATTCCATGCAGAATAAAGCATTGATGAAGGAAGTGGAAAAAAATACCACCTTAAAATTAGTCCTTGGCAGAAAAGTAGAATTGGGCTCTCCCACGCCAACCATTTAAATCAAATTATACCCAGTAATTTAGGGCTCCTGTTTGAGATCGAGTTCACTTTAGAGCTAGAAATGCTTATGACAGAGGCCGAGATGGAAGAGATGATTACAGCTGAGATCGAGAGCATTTGGATATGTGATCTCTGCTTGGCTGTGTAAATGGAGGAGACTGTGGGGGGGTTTTGGGGAGGAGTTGTTAGTGGAGAATCTGGAACTGGTATGGATGTATGATTTGGATCTGGTAGAGTATTTACTATTGTGGCAAGGGATATATGGAAAAAAGGCTTTAAAGGAACTTGAACGCTGGTTTGGATGTGGAGGAATTAAGAAGGGCTATAGTCTAGTTTGCTGCCTCTAGGAAATATGTAGGTTTCCCGGATGGCAAGAGAAGTGCGGCATGCTATTCCAGTAATAGTGTCAACCTCAGGACTCTCTTATTTCCTTATTTTCAGGTTCCATCAACTTGTGATTTTTATTTTCAGCATACTCATTTTTTATTATTTTTTTCATTTTGCCCCAAGGTGGGTTTTTGGACCTTCTGTTTCTGATTCTATTGTGACCTCTTGGTGTTTCGCTATGCGAAACAACTTGTTTTTTTCTGTTTGTTGGTTCCGTGGCGATTTGGCCGTTAAAGGCCCTCGAATGGTGATCGATAAGAGGAAGGGCTCACTTATTTTCCAACCCCCGAGTACAATTCAGCTAAACATCATCGGTAAAGACCTCTTGAAATTTTGAGTGCATTTCGACGAAATCCTTCAGACCCGATAATACTACAATAGGCTAGGCGACTACTTCAGGTAGATGTACTGCATTGGGTTAGATGTTGGAGGCAGATTATTAAGACATTTAGGATACTGAGGCTCGGGTAAGCGTTCTCAGAAAAAAGGACCCAGTCAATGATTTTAAACTTGGGATTATTGAACGAGTAGCAGTTTCCCCAGTCGGTATTGTACTGTATCTAGGTCTGATAGCCGCGAAAAAGATTGATTCCCTAAGGGGTCACGGGAAATTGGTAACGATACGCTTAAGTGATCGGTCCGCTGGTGCAGTGCCCGGGGTGTTTCGCTTTAACATGGGATATCACCCGATTTTCTCGATTTAACAGTGCGTGTAGGACGGTACAGTACAGTGCAGAGGATCTATCAACCGTAAAACAAACAACATCAAGCGGCGCTAATCCAAGAATGTAATTGTGACACTCCGGTGAAGGGGAAAAAAACTCTCTTGACTGGAAAATTCGACTTTTGCAATGAACGGATTCAGCAAAACATTCGTCGATTTTGCCCCTTCCTCCATAAACTTAAAGATATCTGCCCCAGGTCTGAAATCTCTAACTCCCAAGCCAAGCCCCCCATGCAGGGTCCATGCCTGGCAACCACAAAAAAAAATACCACACCGTCTCCTCAAAATCGCAGCGGTGACTTTCCTTCCCCCTTTCTCTTGCCCACTATGATTTGGTATGTGCTCCCCGTGAGGAAGCCCTGGCAGGACACCAACTGAGAAGTAGAGGGGTATCCTTTATGACTGTCTCCCCGTAATAGGAAATGCTCTGGAAAGCGGTGGCCAATCAGTGAGCCTTAACGAGAGGTACTATATGCTTCTAGACTTCCGCATAGACTAATAACTCAAGACCTGATTTTAGCTCTAAAAAAGCGTTCAAGAATGCAGGATTCATGGCATATTCAAGACATGGTGAACAAATTTAAGGTTGTTCGGTGGGTAATTCCCAAGCAAAAGCTCCCCCCGGAGCCAAAGTACCGTTCTTCAGCCACACTTACCTTCGAAGTGCCTGCCGGAGTATTTTATCCCTGAAACCACCATGAGGAGGCCACAGAACGGGTTAACCAGTAAATTTCGATTAACCGAAATGACTATTTACCCAAAGGAAGCCCAAACAGTTCACCTCAGGAGCTTCCATAAAACCACTTAAGAGACCGGACTATCCAGTAGAGGGGTGATCCTGTACCACCGAAAGCCCGGAATATAGAGCCCGATGAGTAAAACCCTCGGAGCATAGCGTAGCAAGCCTCCGTCTATACCGTGCCGCTGTTGCATATATATTACTTACTTGAGCTCGTATATCCGCCCCCTTTCTAGGACAGAACTGCTGGGGGGTTCCGGGTGTGGGATCGATCTAAAGCTCAACCGTACTAGCCAGCCACAACCCCCCGACCAACCTTCCAAGGATACGGCTCCGGATGTGAGGTTGCTTGTTACGAATTGTGTTTTGGTGACAGGCGGGATCGGGGTTTTATTGGGTGTTCTCTTGGTCCAGGGAGAAGAAGTTTGTAAGCAGGGAAGAAAAAGGGAGTGGGGGGGACGGAAGCGAGGCGCCACACAGAGAAGCAAGCATAAGGAAATTATCGGAGCGTAGGAATGCACAAGCGGCATACGCGTATGCACTCCTAGAACAAGAGAAAGCAACATGGCGCAGTATGAGTATCCAGAAAATATAGAGATCAATGAAATAGTTAATGAGAGGAACTTCAGATCCATACCATAAAATTGCCAACAAGGAATTCTGAAGCTCAAAAGCTCTAAGTGCCAACAGCCAGGGGAGCTACAGTCACAAAATATCACTCTGAATGAGGTAGATGATGTTGAGAAAGCGGTTTAACGCCCCTCCCATATCCAGGCTACCGAGAGCTATTAGCTCGCCCTCATAAAGCATGCAGGAGACAAACTTGTGGGTTCAGGAAAATGCATAAACCAGATATACCGAACTAGCGCCTTATTAATCTAAATATTACCCCATATAACACGGAACGCTATTATGCCACACAAACCACCCTCTTCAACACATATAACTACCGTAAGAACCCGAATAATCGGACCATGTTCTAGGACATTAGTTGTCTCTCTTAGTATGGTCTGGTGTTTTTTTCTTTTTTCCTCTGTCTCGGGGAGGGGGGGGGGGCAGATTTTTGGTGTGTTTTCCGCCCCTTTTCCAGAGGAGGAAATTTCGGACTGCCACATGGTCCGATTATTCGAGTTCTTACGGTAGGTACGACAGCTCACTAAGGGTACCATAGAGGGGCCACACCCCAACCGCACGAAGACTCCAGCGCACGCACTATGATACTGCCAACTCCCCATCTCCCATACCGCATTATCTTGAATAAGAGAGGATACGTCAGGCCGTCTAAGCACCCCTTCTAAGTGAAGCGGCATTTCGTTTTGCTAGAATTTTCTCTTACCACCACCACCACCACCACCACCATCGGAATAGGAAACTCGGACGTCCTGAGAAGATTCTCTCTTATTCAAGATAATACGGTAGCCGGGTGAAGCCTGACGCCCGTTCAGAAATAATCAGTCCCAACACCCCCTCCCTCCCTCCTAACACAGAGGACAAACACGCCATCAAGATACATACCCACCCCTGTTATGACACCCCCCTACCTAAAAAATAATAAGATTCTGATATTTCAAAAGAAAAAAAGGGGCGGGGAACGAAGAAACCCCATCCACTCCACCCCAAATCACATCCCATCACTCGACAACCTCCCCCTTCCCTCCCTCCCTCTAAGCATTCCCATAGGCTATTTCGCCGAGTTCAAAAATCCCGCTGAAGCGCTTATATACCAAAAAGAACTTCCCGCTCAAGCCTGCGCAGCAGGGTAAATAATGCCAACGGCCCTCACGCCCCTCAACAACCAGCGTAGCTAACCCCTCTCCACCCCCACGCACGCCACAAGAAGAACCAAGGGAATTCTCTACACAGATAGATAGATATGATAGATAGTATGATACTATGACGAATAAGTTATAAAGATGCACCCCCCCCCCCCTCACCACCTATGATATACTATGCCAAACATTCAAAATCCTCACCCACCAACACCAAAAAGCCTTTCCCTACAATATATTAACGATAATTCCATTGGCTTCACTCCGTTGCGCAGAACTCTGCGCGTCACACAGCACCTTGCGCCCGGCCTTGGTACGATTAACTACTCCCATAGGCAAATTGCCATGCCGCCCGGTGAGCCTCTTCCTCGAGCTCCCTGCTAGCTTAAGCCCTGCCTGCTCACCCACCTACCGGTACAGTAAACTACGTTCCATCACCGAGTGACGCCTTAGATTCACATGATATCGGTTCGGTGACAGATTACACTTTCACGGTGAGCGCAGCGCTGGTGAGTGCGGTGTTGCTGGTCCCGCTAGTGGGCCCTAGAGAAGAGGGTGAGGATACCATGATCCCAGATCTTTACTATGCCGGCACTATTCCAACTTTTACAGATGATACTGTAGCAGAGCTGGCACATCTCACAAAATATACAAACAGTTCAAGTAAGCCGCCCGGGGTCTGAGAAAACACAAACCAATCAATTTCTCGACTTACAAAATAAAAATAAAATAAGAAAAAGCTGAAGAGAGTGCACAGAGCGCGAGACAACCAATTGCAAAACTCCCCTTTATTTCTCGCACTCCTCCTTCTCTGTCGCGACGGGTTCCCCTGTCTTCCGTTTTTCCTTTTCCTAAATTCAAATCATACTCTTCTTGTTTAATAATAGTAAAGAAAGAAACCTATTCCTTCTCAACAACCTCAATCCCTTCATCTCTATACTCGGGGAGGTCCTCTTCTTCCTCGATGGTCAACATAGCTCTAGCATCACCAGAGCTGTTGCACCTCTTGTAGTGGCGTCTGGTCTTTTTAGAAGCCCGGATACGCTTCCATCCCAACATGAGCAGCTGACCCAAGATAAGGCCGAGGAGGCTGACTGCCACGCCAGCGGAGATTCCAATGAAGATAGGGAACATAATCTTCGAAAGCGTATTCAAGAAGCCGAACCCCGACGCGGGCTTTTCCTCTTTGGTGGGAAAGGTTTCGAAATCCTGGTAATAGGGGATAGGGTCAAGACTGATGGGGAGAGCGGACACGAGCTCTTCATCTAGATTTGGTTCTTCTTGGTTGTGGTGGTTGCATGGGTGGGGAGGGGCTGGCGGAGAAGAGGGAGCCTTGGTACCGGTAACGGCATCCTTGAGGGCTCGTAGGTTATCAATAGCATGGTCCAGAATGCAACGGAAGTTGGTCCCACAAGGAACCTTCTCCATCTCAATCTCAATGTCCACATCGACAGGCGTAGTGTCGTCAATAGCAGGCGCATCGGGAAGAGGGAGTGTGTTGAACAGTGGGATCAGGTCCTTCATCTCTTCAAGCTCATCCAACCATACTAAAGGTGGTCCAGCAAGTTTCTTAACCGACACCGACTTCATCGTCAGTTTCTTAGTAGCCAACTCTTCATCAACCACAATCTCGAGCTCGGGAATAGCATCGTTCCTCTCGTTATCAACGCTAGTGACCCTAAAGCTCACTGTAACCTGCTTCTGGGCCGATTCCGGGCCTTCCCTTGAGGACTGGATCATGAGGTCATATCCGATAGGCAAGTTCTTCCACTCACTCTCGGCGGTCTCGAAAAGGAAATGTTCGGTTTCGATTTGACGAGGAATCTGATATGCCTTTATGGCGAGGCTTGGCCCGAATGGGATGATACCCGCATCGTTGATTTTAAGAGTTGTTGGTTCATCATTCGGAACCCGGACGTCGAAGACCTACGTCACAGTTTAGCTCTTGTACGCGTGCGACGGCGAATGAATAGATTAAAACTTACCAGATCGGTTTCCAAACCCATGTTAGGAACATATTTCGATCCGTTCTGATCCTTCGACCCGGCGTACGCCCTACATCCGTTGCACCCAACTCTAGCCGTCAAGAAAGACTCGCCCTTATGGTGGTGAACAGCGTATGATTCTTCCGAACCTTTGAACCCTCTAAGAAGCTCTTCCAAAGGTCCATCGATAGTGGCAACAGCGGCGCCCAGCGCCGGGATAACGAAAGGTGCAGCGGCAAGTAGATAACGCATGGTTGGTTACTTTATACGACACTCGAGATCACAGCCTATCGTATTGCGGGGGAGAAATGTTGGAAATATTGGAGGAAGAAGTGAGGAAGGAAGGAAAAAAGAAGGGTGGGAAGAAAAGCGGAAGAATGAAGGGAGGGGGAGGAAGAGGGAGAAGTAGAAGAATGAAGGAGACAACCAAGAAAGCCAGAAGCGGGCTTTGGAGGGTAGGGGGAGAATATGTTAGAAACAATAGCAGGCCACCGAAGCTTGCCGGAGCACGAAAGGAAACGCGGCGGTAGCCAAAGGGAGCCAGCAAGTGCATTTAAGCCCCCCCCCCAGAGAGCGAGGGCTGACGCAAAAGCTGTGCTGGTTGGTGATGGATGTGTGATCACCGTGGCGGCAACCAAACCAAACCACACACTTCCAAGTTCTGTACTGTACTCGAGTACTGCTAGCGCTTGGAAAGGCTTCGCTAACCTTCTCTATCTTGTAATGTCCCCGAAGGATATCCGAAACCACTTACAATATCTGAAAGGCTCTTGTTTACCGGTATACAAAGAAGGGTATGAGATCTTCATGGACGCGGCTGTGCTCGAGTACAGTACGGTACTCTAGTACAACCAGCATGCGGAGGATGCCGGCACCCCTATCTTCCCCGAAAAGTACTGTACTGTACCCTCTTTCATGTGTGTTTGTCGACCACTCCAAATAGGAATAAAAGTATTGATGATTATACCAGAATAGGATATCTCATGGGGATTTTATCCCCCAATAATTTTTTGTATTAAACAAATCTTGTTAAAAATGGCTAAAGGATGCATCTAATTTTGTATGATATAATATATTCAGTTCTTGTACACTCGCATCCGCAAAGTTCTCGTAACACCTTCGGTACTCCTAGCAATACGGACCTTGATAACAAGAAAGGGACAACTCTTTTTCGAGAGATCTTTTTAATCCAGTAATGGCATATTCCGTAGAGAATATTCTGATTTTTTTTTCCCTTAAATAGCTTCTGCAATCCCCCAGTTTAAGGCTGTCAAGACTTCGCGATACATCAGACGTTACGAGAACTTTGCGGACATGAGTGTATGATACTGTGTAACTTATCTGCAATAACTTTTTTGCTTATTCAACTTAAGAGCACAAAAGGCTATGCAATCAAATTTCAAGGTTCCCACTATCAGCAAGAATCACCCCTATTGGTTATACCATAAAACGGGTTCGTTGAGTTCATGAAGTAGGATACTTTTGGGGCAAAACCATGGGGGGTGCTAAGGTCCTCCACCTGCTAGTTATGAAGTAAAGCGCAACACCAGTAGTAGTCGCATGGTGCTCGTTCAAAGACTAGAGAAACTAGAGGATATCAAGAGAATCTTCAGCCCTAAAGCACAAACACTTGAACAACACCGTACGATAATCCGGACAATCTTAACAGAAGCCCGGTAGGTTAGGTTTCCCTCGCCAAAGGACCCACAGGGGATAACCCAAAGACGCAATACTCGACTATCACTCGAAAATAATAAATCCCTCTGCAGACAAGCAAGACCGTCGATCAAACAAAATAGGGAGGGTGCTGTAGGATAAGATAATGCAGTACTCGTACAGTACCGCACGACACAGCCCCCTATTCAAGTGCGGGACGGTAACGCAATCAACTACGACAGCACCCTACCCATAGTAGACTCGCTACCATACCGGTACAAGTACCCGAGTACAAGCACAGGTAGACCAAGCGCGAGGCTATAGGCACACGCATGTACTCGAGTACTTGCACTTGAGTTATGAAGCATTTTGAGCTTTAAAAAGCATCGCCTCGTATATCCAAAAGACCTATCCCCAGATTTGTGGGCCTCTTGATACAGACACCTTTCAGCTTCAAAGCTGTGCGACACCGGTAAAAGCCCCGCTGCAACACCGCAGGATAGAAATAGATTGTGGATTTGACACTCGAGGAGCTGCCGGCGCTATTATTTACGACCAAATACCATATCTGCGGTCGTTGTACGAGTACTGCGGCCGGCCTATGATGAATTTTATGGTGCAACGCGGGGAGGTGGGGAGAAAGCGGACCTGGGGTGGCTGCTTTGCCGAGCTGCGCTTGAACTCCAATGCGTTGCGCCACGGCCTGCCGAGTACCGTACTGTAGTTGGGTAGGGTCCCCGAATTTCCGAACAGCCACAATATTGCCAGCCAGCTGCCAAGGGCTTGTTGTGGTGGTGGGCAAGGGGGCCCCTCAATCTGCTTTAGAATACCCTTCACGGGCACCTCCTCGCTCATCTCGAGCTTTTTGGTACTCACTCGACAGCCGCAGAAACCTACTTACCGTAGATTATCTCAATCCGCAGCAGGTTAGCTCTCTCGACCAGCCCCTCTCCCGATCTCCACCCACCCTCCAACCTGCCCTCCTCTCGACCCCCTGCACGGGCTGCTTCTCAAACATTCTTCTCTGTATTCGAGTATTGGGGAATCCACGCAAGGGGCACCTTTTAGATTGCCCGAAGTTACTTGCGCTGGTGGCTTCGGTAACCACATATCCACTAAAATCTTCCCGAGAGCGCGAAGGCCGTATGTTTGCTGTATTGACCCCGACAAACCTTCCCTATTTAGTGGTCTAGACTACGCATCATTTGGGATTGCTGAAATTGTAGCGTGTTTGGTAGGGGTGAGGGGTCGCGATATCAATCGAAAAGGCTCCATGGGCTGTTCGCCTCTCGCGTGGGCTGCTGTGAATGGGCACGAGGGGGTGGTGAAAATACTACTTGGACGGGACGACATCGACATTAATAAACTAGACGACAGTGGCCGAACGGCACTCTGGCGGGCTGCTACGAACGGGCATGAGGGAGTGGTGAGAATACTACTCGAGAAAGACAATGCCAACCAGCCAGATGACTACGGCCGAACACTACTCTGGTGGGCTGCTGGCGTTGGGCACGAAGGGGTGGTGAAAGTACTACTCGAACGGGACGACGTCGACCCCAACAAGCCAGACGGTTAGGGGCGGACGCCGCTCTGGAGGGCTGTTTCCGGTGGGTGTGAGGGAGTAGTAAAAATACTACTCGGGTGGGGCAGTACCGACCTCAACGAGCCGGATCGCCGCGGCCGGACACTACTCTGGTGGGCCGCTGACTATGGGCACGAGGGGGTGGTGAAAATACTACTCGAACGGGACGACGTCGACCCCGACAAACCAGATGACGAAGGTCGGACACCGCTTTGGCGGGCCGCTTTCCACGGGGACGCGGGGGTGGTGAAAATGCTGCTCGGACAGGGCGGGGCCGACCCCGACAGGCTAGATGAGTACGGCCAAACACCACTCTCGTGTGCTCTTAGATACGGACACGCGGGGGTGGTAGCTCTACTAGACTAGAACCTCCAATATCTGCCTAATATGGCGCGGCCTAGGCCTGAGGAGACGTCGCCCTCCTTACTACCCTTGAATGCCGTGCTGATAACCTGTGTGCTATTTTCGCAAGGATAGCACTAGTTCCATAAATGTTTCTATCACCGTCACTTCCTCCCTCCCCCCCACCTTCTCCCGCAACTTAAAACGCCTCCCTGTGGTAACTGCTGTCTTGCCTTTCTTTCTGAAGTAAGCCTGACATAATAGCACAACTTTATTTATTTATTTTCTTGGAAGTCAATTATACGCAATTGGAATGCACATATCTACCGCATACCCGTCCAACCCTCCATCCAGGGTTTCTTTTTGAAATTAATTCAGGATTTGTGAGCTTCATTTAAAATCTAGAATTTAGCGCTGGTGCAGGGCTATCTACTATTTTAAAATGGACCGCTATGGGCTTGGAATTTCCATCATGTTTCTTTCTTTGTTTTCTTTCCTTCTTAGTTTATTTATCTTTTCCACAATTTGTGGTTTCCCCTTTCCTTTCGTCTAGAGTGTATCATAGAGGCGGGGGTTATTTAGATGCAAAACAGAGAATACGCTGTGCGATAGCGCCCGTGAAAAACGACATAGAAGCTCGTTCGTAAGTAAGGTGCAATATAATGGCGATTGGCTCCCACTATGGACATGTTTTAACGAAGATTGCCGGAATTCTTATCTGGAAAGACCTCCAGGTCGAGTTGGAAGACGAAGGTGGAAGGCTCTCGGAACTTTTTAGTCCTGTCCATCAAGGGAAACTAATACAATAAGGAACCCTTCAGCTGTGAAATCAACTCCAATTCCACAAACCGTATAAACCCCAAAATCCAGCTCTTCGCAGCGCCTTAGATGCCGATCACGTGCATGGCGTGCCATTTCAAAGAGCAGTACGGTACCTAGCCCACGCTGGTATACTTTCACCAATCCTCCAGCACTCAACTTGTGATGGGGGTGAAAGAATCCCGCCGAGGTATTGGCAGCTGGAAGGAGGTGTCGAGGTGCGCGTTGTCCATTGGAAGTTGCTATTATAGCTAGAATAGCTCAACAGCCATCATACTTGACCAGAGAAAACTTCCTATCGGTACATGCATAACCGTATCCAGTTTTTTCATGCCCTCGTCTGCCCACACCCCCGTCCACACATCTGTGCTCCTCCATATGTGGGCCCCCCGATTCCTGCGCTCCCTCCCGCCGCTCCTAATATCATACTACAGCGTTTTACTATCTACTGCTGGGATTATTATATTATACCACTAACTTGATCTCCTGAATATAATACTCTGCCAGGGTCGCCTTTATGAACAGGGCTCGACAACTGTTCTCATTCATAATCTTTGCCTCTTTCTGCCACAAGTGCGTAGCTCGAATGTTCAATATCTCTCTCTAGCTGAACAATGTAGTAACCAGGCGCAAAACGAGTCTTTAAAGTACGTACATCCGGTATTCTACCTTGACATGATAGGAGTGTTCGAAGGGGGCGACTGTGCTGCGCAATGTCGGTTCTTGGGTTGGTTGGGATGTCCCATCTTCCCTGAGCCTCCTCTTCTTGCGTATTTACTAACAATCCCTTTTTTTTCTTCCTCTTATGATATTCTGCCCATGATCAGGTTTAATGTCACGAGCCCATACTATTATCTCCCGAGACGGGCAGGGGAATCTTGCCGTGCTTGTCTAGGATTGCAGCGTTCGATGAATACCGTACGTTACCGCATCGCACATTATCATACATAACCGATAGCGTGCCGTGAATTCCAGCCGTAAGCTACAAAACCGGAAAACGATATCCTAAACTATGATGTAGGATTCAATGCCGAGCAATAGTGCCCGAGTCTTTTATTTACTCCGGGAGCTTTGCAAAAAAACATGCCGATAAACAAAGCCCCCCCCAATAACCAGATTTCAGATCCTAGACCTGGAGAGGTCGGGAAATCCTCGGGCACAAGACTCAATCATGAGATCCTGGTATATAGCGTATAGGGAAGAGGACTGTATGCGCGGGGGAGCGCTACCGAAGAGTTAAGTTAGTTCCACGAGGTTCTTATAAGTATTGCTGGAGGCTGATTGTGTCTTTAAAGGATTGGATTGGATTGGATTGGATTTTTTTTCTGCTGCTGTTGTCCCCCTCTTCCCCGAACGTCTTCATTTTGGTCAAAGGTGAGTTTTTGTATTGGCCCTGCTAATGGCTCTTGGTAGGTTTACGGTAGGCTACCATACTATATCATGATATTATTGTGTCGTATTGTGCTTATATGCTAGCTATGCCCGAATTCCAGTTCTGGCATCGAAATAGACGAGTGACTATCCATGATGGGTGATAAAAGTAGAGAAACAAGAGAGGAAATACCGGTGGTGATGATGATTAAGTCATGTGCTTGGAGATAAAGGCGGTTAGTTGTGGCGCTTCCTATGCATAGACCGAAGCGGGGTTAAGTTTTTTTTTTTTGCTATGCCTTTGTGGTTCTGAGTTTTTGCTTACACTAAACCTTGTAACTATCTGTTTGATGTTCTTATGCCTTAAAACAACGAAACAGTGTTCTCACGAAAACAATAAAACGGACCTCCCTGACTATCCTAAGCATTAAGCAACAGAGAAGAGATCTTATTATTCCAATATATTACGCTACGCTTTCAAACCCTCTAGAGACCCATTTACGCCCTCTGGTCCCTCCGTAGTTTTAGCCAACAGCCCCCCCCCCGGCCTACCGAGCTTTTCTCGGCCAGCAACTTCCTTCCTTTAGCCTTCGCTCATCTCGCATGATGTCAGAGTCAGCCAAGTTACCCCCCCCCCCCCAAAGGGATATTTTATACCGGAATGCAAACAGCTGAACAAGTAAAAACATCCCAGCGAGCAAAATCTGCACAGTAAGCACACTGTGCCGACGCCTACAAGAGTAGATCTCGACTGGGACGTATGATTCCTCGTTCCGCTCTTGAACAATTCGCATACAAAATGGACCTCCACAAAACTATAGTAATAGGTTCGGCAGAGTATTTCCTTCCTTCCTTCCCTCCTTCCTTCCTTAATGCCTGCAGTAATCCCGAATATGTCATCTTTCTCTCTGTCCAGGAATCTCGAAATTCGAGGATTATATCATATCTATTATAGTGGGCTTTTATTAGCCTTCGGGGGTGATGTTTTTTGCTAGAGTTGACGGAAGTGGGTACCGGGCGAACAAAGATGTGTGAGTGGATGTGAAGGAAAGCTACCATGAAAGATTACAGAATGTCTTTAGATAGTGATTTCATTTGTTCTGAAGTTGAAAGGTGATGAAAGGATCGACGGAGATGATTTGTGGCTTTTCTTTCCTTTATCATGATTTTGACAGTATGCAGGCGAATGGTGCTGTATGCATCGAGTGAAATGGATGAGTGTGGGAAATGATGGAATGGTTAAGATGGTTTCATTGTATCACAAGATACTCTATAATATATTCTTATGTTTTGTTAGTTTAGAAGATGGTGAGCGAACGAAGTTTCTGATTTTACCTACCCTTTTAGTCTGGCCCTTGGTTTAGTTCTTGTGTTCGGGTGTTCGACCGTCGCGCCTTTAGTCGGTCACCCCAGGGTAGCCCTTTCTCAACATTTTTGAGGCGTTAGTTTGAGGGTTATTCTATGATAGACCGGAAATGTTTTATCACACGGCCTCTGCTATCATACTGTGAGTGCTAGGATCATGCCCCCCGCCCTACAGGTCTAGGGGCATTTCTGGTGCTGACCACCGACTGGACTTTAACACGAGGGCGGCATATCGGTTTATATACGGCACGGCATGGTAAATTTTCTGGCATAGAGTAGATTATATTTCACAATAACCCTCCCCCGGCAGATCATTAATTGAGCCTGTCGTGGCTATTGTAGGTTATCAATCTCGAACCCCGAAAGCAAGTGGTATCATTCTCCAAGTTCAACCAGTCCTATGTACACAAATAGAGAAACCCTAGTCAACCCTCATAAGAAAGACATGAGCGACTACCAATACAAGTACACATGAAACGTAAAACATGCCAGACCGTATCACCGAATAATTATTATGAGAAAGAGAGAAAAGAAAAGAAAGAACGCTCTTGCAGACACCATGCCGTTATGAAAGCTCACCTCACCAAGCCTGCCAATGCTATCATAGCCCAACTAACCGACCAACCAAGCTAAAAGAAAACCCATAACCCCATAAACCCACCGTATCCCTAATGAATAAACCTTCATTATAAGAAATTAACTGAGTGCCTCTTGCCTTTCCTCTCAGCTTCGTCCTCCCCTGCTTGACTCAATGCTGCAAGGGTTCCGCTTCGGCTGTTGTGATTTCTATCCAGCCTCAATCCTTTCCATCCCTCAAGTTCACGCTCCAATCTCAAACTCTTTTCCCTTTCTTCGCGAGCCTCCCTCTCTGCCCTCCTGGCGGTCAACTGGTGCTCGGAATCAGAGGCTTGAAGATCCTCGATCGTCTTCAACAATCCTGCTAGCTTATCCTTGCCCTTGTTGATCTCTTCCTCGAGTTGAGCATTAGCCTTGTCTCTTCTCTCTATTTGCGTCTGGAGATCCCGAACTGTCCGGTCGACATTTCGTACCGAGCGTTCGCTCTTGTTTCTCTCCTTCTCCTGTTCTTCAAGCTGGGCTTCGAGCTATTTAGGGAATTAGTTAGTTTGTATCAATAGTGGGTGGGGACGTGGAGTTCATACCTCTTGAACTCTAGTGTGTAGAAATCTGATGTCGTGTGAAGTGCTTGAATAACTCTTGGTCTCTAGATCTACAAGTTTTAATTGCAAGTCTTTCGCCAGTTTTTCTAGTTGAGCCTTTTCCTTGTGAAGGCTAACATTAGTCTGTCTTTCAGCAGCAATATCTCTCTGTGTCTCGACTGCTAATGCCTCCGCACGACGCATCTTCTCTACCGCAGAAGAAGTAATATCCTCCTGCTGTTGAAGAGAGCCCTTGAGTTCGAGAAGCTCCCTATCCATCCCAGCTGCGTTACGCATCGACGGGCTGTCACTATTGGCCAAGTCCTCAAGCCGCTGACTAGCTTCAACCAATCTCTGCTCCAAACTACGCTTCTCCTTTTGCAACATGTCTCTCTCGCTAATCACCTCGTCGACATTGGCACGGAGGCTACGGACCTGGGCAAGGAGAGATACGACGCGACCCTGAGCCTCATTGTGCGCTGCCACGGCATCTTCGTGGGACTGAGAAAGATCTTGGAGCTTAATTTCGAGGCGAGATTTTTCCTTTGCCCACGTCGAGCTATTAAGAACCTCATCGTCCCATTTTGCCCGGAGATCCTCAACTTCCTCTCGGAGGTTTCTGGGGAACTAGGGTCAGCGTACGCCGTGGGAAGACGGATACAGGACAAAGGGAACATACCTGTTTTCTTGCCTGACCTGGATAACATTTTCTCTTTCAATTTCCAACTCGCCAGTCAGTGTTGATAATTCGGTCTGATACTTCTTTCTAGTTTGCTCCATAGAGCTCTCTTTGTCCTCCAGATCGATGGCCCTTCTGCTTCTGTAGTCATCTAACTCATTCTGGAGCCTCTTCTTTGCTTGGACGGCTGCAGACAGATCTGCAGAGAGGTCTTCGACTTTCTCCTCGTAATGTTGGTTTTCCCTTTGGAGGTCTTCCACAAGTTGATCAAGGTGCCTCCTCTCCGCCAGTACGGATGCGGCAGTCTCCTCTGTCTCCCGTGCCTGACTCTTGGCGAACGTTTCGGCCCTAGAGGCCTTAAGAACCGATATTTCTGCCTGCTCGAGTTTGCAGAAATACTCTTCGCTTCGTGACCTGTAAAGATTCAGGCTTGCGGTGAGGTCGGCAGCCTTGGAGGCCTCCGCGTCCAAACGGATCTGCAAATCCGCAAACTCGTTGAGTAGCTGGGCCCTACTAACTTTATCCTGTTGTTGAATTGATAGAGCATCGTCAAGCTCGGCTTGGGTCTCGCGGAGGTCATTCTCGATTGCGGTTTTAACCGCCTTGATCTTCTCAAACTGGTCTTTGGCTCTGGAAAGGTCGGAGACGGTTTCGCTATAAACCATCGCCAAATGACGGCGCGATTGCTCTTGAGTGCTAATGAAATCGTATAATTCCTCATGGCTCTTAGCTTGAACCTCTTTCAAAGATAGCTCTATTTGATTCATAGAGGCTTCCAGTGCGGAGTTCTTCTGATCCGATTCGTCAAGCAAATCATGAAGTCGGCTATTTTCACGCTCTAGCTTAACTGCTCGTTTGGCGGATGGACTCTGTTCGGTAGTGTTCTCTTTTGCTGCTGCTCGATCTAGTTGTGCCTGCAAATGCTTGACCTGCATTTCCGAGAGCTGTAATTGGTTTTGAACCTCTTCAAGCTCGGCGGCAAGATCCATTCTCCTCTGGAATACCATTGTATCCATCGTCTTGTCTGTCTTTCCAGAATCGAAACCCTCCGCCGCAAAGTTAAGAGTCCTTCGTGTAGGAGTTGACTGGTTGGAATAGGGTTTGTTATTTAGTGCTCTGCTGAAAGGCCTTGGGGATCCATTGGACGGGAGGTGATTCTGATTCATCTCATCGAAGAGCGCGCGCTTAGACGAGGAATGCATATTATCTATCTCCACCATCTCGTCTTGATGCCTCTTTCTTAGGTCCGCAAGCTCTTTCTCGACACGGGCCCGCCTCTCATTAGCAACCCGGAGAGCTTGGTTCGACTCTTCCAACTTCATGGCAAGGTCCACAGACTGAGCAACGCTTGTCCTACCCGATTCCCAGTTCTTAGGTTGTTCGCCCTGTGGGCTGAAAACCTTCTGCAGAGCAAGCAGCTGTTGATGACAGTCTTCAAGCTCAGAGTTAGTAGTTGTCAATGCATTCTGGATCTGCCGTGTGTTCGCCTGGGCTTGTGACTTCGATTGTCTCTCCCTCTCTAGGGTCCTGTTAGCCTCAGCAAGCTGAAGTTGAACAGTTGAGACAGTCTTTTCTGCATTCCTAGTCGTCTTGTGCTCGCGCGCAACCTCATGATTCAAATCCTCCAAATTCAGTGAAAGCTTCTCCTTTTGTTTCTCGAGAGCACGGATCTGTATTTGGGTGTCCTCGTATTGCTTCCTTAATCTTCGACACTCTTCATCGGCTTTGGACTTCTCAGCTGTTAAGGCAACAATCTTATCCCGGTACTGCTCACTCGCCTTCGCATTAGCTTTGCTGATCTCAAGGTTCTTTTGCTGAATCTTGTTTTGCAGAGCGCGATTGTCGTTTTCGGAGGCCAGGAGCCTACTCTTCACGGCATTGACCTCGGATTCGGTCCGTTTCCTTGAGCTCTCGTAGGCCTGGCGTGCTGAATCTTGTTCACTCGCGACTCTTATGAGTCGTGTGACCTCAGTAGCGAGCCTCTTACGCTCCGCTTCACCAATAGAAAGTGCTTCTTCTTTAGCCTTAAGATCCCTTTCTAGTCTTGCTTCTTTTTCCTTTGCTTGTCGGGAAAGGCTCTTCTCAATCTCAGATTCTGCCCGGGTCCTAGCATTTTCAGCCTCTGCGAGGCGATCTCTCGCAATCTTCAACTCGGCCTGGATGCTTCTCTTTTCCTTCTCTGATTGGGATCGTGCTTCAAGAGCGCGCCGGAGGGTGTCTTGCTGCGAATAAAGTTCTTTTTCGATGGTTACCTTCGCAGTGCTCACAGCATCATGGTCCCGCATGAGGTTGTTGAATTTGTGCTCACTAAGAAGTGCAACATCGGCCCTAGATTGGCGCTCTTTGTTTAATTCTGTCTGTAATGCGGAGAGCTCTTCTTTCATCTCTTTGATCTGCTCATCCAGAAGACGCCGGCCCTGCCCAGACTTATGATCTTCTGATATTTTTGCCTCCAGGAGTTTACGCGCATCGGCAGCTTCCTTCTCTAAGCGGGCCATCCCATGTTTCAAGGTTTCCACTTCAGATGTGGCGCTTCGAAGTCTCGATAATATATCGTCGTGCTTCTGTGTCAATTGACGTCTCTCATCATCAAACGCCTTTTGCTCAAGTTCCATCTTCTTGAGATCAGCGTGAAGGAGCGAAAGTTCACTCTCCTTACGACGAACAAGATCTTCATATCCGGTGGAGGTAGAGGATAGATCCGAGAGCTGATCCCTAAGTTTTCTATTCTCATCAACTAACTCCCTTATTTGCTTCTGCCCCTCTTGCAAGCTCAAATTCTGTTTTCGACGTTAGTTAGATAATAGTAACGGCATCGCACTGAGACATACCGTTTGAGCAAGCTTCTCATCTAACTCATGATCTGATTTCCTCAAAGCTTCCTCGTAGTCGTGTATCTTCCGTTCTTTAAGAGAAAGATGGCTCTTTAGCAAATGCACCTCCTGCTCTAGCTTATCCTCGAGATCGCTTCTCTCGGCGCTCTGTTTTTCGGCTGCTTCAAGCTCGCGATCTAGAAACTCCAATCTCGCCGCCATCTCACGTTTCTCATCTTCGAGCTTTGCAATCAGATTCCCTGCTTGCTCCAATTCCTTTCTCCAAACTTCCGCCTGCTCATCCGCCTTCTTTTTCGCTGACATCAATTCGTCTACCTGGTCCTCCAATACATCCTGGTCATCAAGAGCACCCGCAAGTTTCTCACTCAACTCCGCCTCCCGCTGTTGCATTCTCTTAAATATTTCTTCTTTATCCAATGCAAGAGCTCTCTCGCTCTCCAGAGTCTTTTGAACCCTGTGCAGCTCTGAATCTGCCTTCCTCCTCTCCTCCTCAAGCTTTTGTCGATTCTCAGCTTCAGCTTGCATATGCGCTTCCATCTTCTGAATCATCTCATCCCTTTTCTTGACCTCACTAGAGGAATGAGTGGCTCCGAGCAGTGGTTTCATCTTCATAAACAGCTTCCACCAAGGGCTTTCGCAAAGGTCGAGATACACGTGTAGATTCCGCTGGATGATCATCGTTGCTTCGGCCCGGTATAGCCTTTTACTGGCAATCTTTCTTTGTAGATATCCTCTGGCGATACTCTGGAAAGCTGTCACTATCTTTCGTACCAAGGTATCTCTCTGCTCTTCCAACTCGGCCAATACTCCTGCGCGAAAAAAGACTTTTGTCAAGCCAACTCGGAAGAAAGAAACATCGAGATTAAGCTGTTGTAACATGAGTTGACAAGCTTTTTGGCCCTCAACATATCCTTTAGGGATCTTCGGTGTCAGGACTTCATATCGCTGTCGGAACTCTGCAAACGGCAGCCTGTTCGGGAATCCCGTTCTCGCAATCCTTATCCCTTCCAATACACCATTGCACCTAAGTTGGTCCAGAACGAGTGGCGCATTTAACTTCTTGGGCCTTTTCTGGTGATTAGGTATAATGCATCGCACGAAGTGGGGATGAGTTGAATGAAGTTGAGCCATCAAACTTGTCAACTGTTCCTTGTGTCTTTGGGCCACAGTGCGGAATAACCCCTTCTTCACACGACTCTTAATAACGTTGCCTGCCTCGCTCGCATCCTCGGCATATTCGACGAAGAGTGAGGAGATATGGCTATCGTGAGAAGCAGCCAAAAGCCTCGTAATGTTCTCATTCAATGGATCCTTATTTTTCTCCAACCATCCTTCAGTAGAATATTCAACTTCGGCGGCATAATGGGTAAGCATAAACCCTTGTTTCAGTAAAGATCGCTTGTATTTTGGGGTTTTGCGATCCCAGAGCGAGTGTAATTTCTCGGTGAAGGACTTATCGGTGGCCTTGGGCATCACACAGTCTTCGTCAAGGCAGGAAAAGATACCGATAGGCTGGTGACGCAAAGTGTTAGCAACTGCAGGCAGAGTTAAGATGTCTTACTTACATTGGGTAGTTCTATAAGATCGATGGTTGGCTGCAAATCGTGTCCGAAATCGATGAATTTCCATTCAATCTTCTCCTTTGCATATTCCTCCTGCTCCAAAACAAACATGTGGTGATTAAAGAATTGTTGCAGTTTTTCGTTAGTATAATTAATGCAAAGTTGCTCAAAGCTGTTGGACTAAAAGTTTTGGAAGATCGTGAGCTGTTGGGTTCGCAACGATATCAGATAGATATACCTCAAAAATTTCGAAACCAGCAATATCCAAAACCCCAATAAAACTATCGCCATCGCCCTTTGTATCAAGCTTATTATTAACCATCTCAACAAGTCTACCAAACCCTCTCTCATATAAGCCTTTGGCAAGAGCATCAAGACTATGTTTTACTTGCTCAGCTGTCCTTGATTGGTTGACCCACTCTCTCCCCGCCCTTACTCTGGGCTTGAGCAGTCCTTTAACAAAGCCATCCAAAGGTATTCCCAGTACGTGGCACAATTTTTCGGCCTGGTTAGGATTCATTAATCGTGCGTCTTCGCTGCCACGGCGCTCTGGGACAACATGGATATTTCCAATGTGCAAAACTGCAGCTATGACCCGAAGAATTGAGATCTGTTCGTCGGGACTAAAACCCATAATCTGGAAAGCCTCCATCAGTGACCGGAATTCGTCTGTGTCATTGACACCCGCTATCGAATTGTTACTGTCTTTGGTGTAATTCCATGCGTCGATGCCCTCGTCACCCAACAGATACAGATCTTTCATTTGTTTACTCGCTCCCCTCAAAAGCTGGTAGAAAACATGATAATTTCTCTCCTCCCCCCCCTGCCGTACAACTCTACTTTTCTCAAGCAGATACCAATCAATGAAAGCGCCGGCGATGTGCCCAGACCTTGTGAATTCGATCCGTATGAACTTGCCAAATCGTGACGAATTGTTATTCCGAAGAGTTTGTGCGTTCCCGAAAGCTTCAAGAATGGGATTTGCTCTGAGAATTTGAAGCTCCAGTGTCCCAAGCTGTCGTGATGACGAATTGTCAGAGGCAACTGCGGCCAAATATTGTATGACCTTTTTAGTATTCTCAGTTTTTCCCGCTCCAGATTCTCCTCTGTTAGAAACGTTAGCAACCCTGCAGGCTAGGTTCTTAAATTATATGTACTAACGTTACCAAGATACTTTGATTTTCTCTCATCTCTAGCATGTTTCTGAAAGCTGCATCGGTGATAGCAAATATATGAGGCTTGGTATCCTCTCTTGACTGATTTCTATACATAGCTATGTATTCATTATTATATATGGGTAGCGTGCAATAAGGGTTTACTGTCACTAAAAACAAGCCCGAATATGTCTTCGGAACGAAGCAGCATCAGTTTTTGAACAAGTATGAGTTCAATTTGCACCAAACTTACGTATATCAAGTCGGCCTGGTACCGCAATTGGAGGTTATACACCACAGAGGCTTCATTCAAGTGTGTAAGCTCAGCCATGTCGTCGGCTTTGTCAAACTTGACCGGGTTAACCTTATCGACATTGTCCGAGTGCACTATCCGCTCCTAATCGCGGCCTTAGATCAGCAAATACTCATGCGAACGCAATTTTAAGCCGGAAGATAGAGCTGGACCAAGAGAACGAGGAACGCAGCAACAAATATCTTCGACAACATTTCTTCGGCATACGTACTGCGCCATCATCGCATCTGATTGTGAGTGTTCCATCCTCATCCAATACCACCTCCCCTTTCACAAAAGCCTTCTCCGGATCTCTAACCCATACCCATCTCCTTCCGGAGAAATCATTACTCTCTCCTGCGATGCCAGCGCCCAGGCTAGCAGTGCTATTCCGTCTCTCATCCGTAGATTTAATGAAGTTGGGTGCAAAGGTTCCTGGCATGCCCTTCGGAGCAGAGCCACTTCGGTTATGCCGTGGAGGGATAGTGGAAAGAGTTGGGGGGAAAGAAGACAAAGATTGCCGGTGGATCTTATTTGGCGGAGTAGGTGCTAATGGCACCGATGGTGCAGGAAACGATGAAGGAGATAGCGATGGTCGAGGTGGCGAAGAAGACAATGACGGTATGGACAAGTCACTGGAAGGCACCGGGGTAGCTACTGCTGCTGGAGAGGGAGGTGATACCTGACCATTAGAAGTAGAGGATGGAGACTTCTTGTGGGCTCCAGGAGCAGGGCGGCGCTGTTGCCATGATAGTAGGGCAGGGGGATTTTGCGGAGGGGTAAATCCGGAGGTGGTGTAATGATTGAAACCGGACATGGCAGTCCGGGAAAGCGAGGGAAGGCAATTCCTAGTTATAAAAAGAGATTGAAGTTGAATGGCATATGCCAGTTAAGAAGCTAAAGAGTGAGAAATGAAGTACGGAGTGGGGGGTGTATGTATCTGTGAATGGTGTTGATGAATGATGGAGGGAAGTTGTGCTCTAGAGCCTCAGCTTCCTCATGCTTAAGGTTAAGTTAAGTTTGCGTTGGCAAGTTGCATCAAAACATAAACAAAGGGCTCTATTTGTACTAGCCTAACAATAACCGAACCTTGGCGGAGTTTTTTGCCCCCCTTTGCTGACTCGATTAGGATAAGCAGGAATTGCCTCATTTAGAGCATTTAAGGGAAAGAGCAGTCAAGGCACTTTCGTAATTTACTCTATTCTGTTATTATTCAACCTCGACTCATTTGACCTCGATCTCTCTTTTACAATCAGTGCCATCGCACCTCCGACACCAAAACTTCGGCGCTGCGTGCACCACCTTGAAAGAAGAATCTACCCTGGAGCAAAACATTTGCTCGGGGCCAGGAATTTGCGGGAAGATAATAACGATTCCGCCGACAGTGGAAAGATACCCTAGGCCAGACAAAAGCAAAGAAAGTAAGAAAAGGCAGGACGGAATACGGTGGACACAGGAGCAGGGCCACCTCCACAACCTACAGGTGTTGGGACTTCAAATATCGAGGGCCGGTTCACATAACCTCTAGTCGCACTTTTTACTCACTAACCCTAGCTTACTTATAGCACAATCTTTACCCAACCTAGCCCAAGGGATCCTCCTTCAAGCGTCTTCACTCGCCGCTGCCACAACCACCACCTTCCACCACTCCTTTCCCACTCCATTCCCCTTTGCACAACTTTTCTATTTTTCAACACTGTTTATTTGTTTCAAGTCATAGAGCACAAACACGCGCGCAAAGTATTGACGCCGTCCTCTGGGAGTGATGACGAGTTATCCTCCCACTCCCGCCTTCGGCGGATTTCCCTCTGTACTAGTCAACACCAATCGAAAGACGAGCGCCAACACCAGTAATACCACAAACAGCCCAACTCCGCCAGCTACGCGTTCTCCGGGTTATCTCCCGAAAGCTATGAGTAACACCCCTCACCTATCATCATTCACAGCACAAATTCCCGGCATTAATCCAGTCCTTCCAGGATTGGATAAACTCGTCGAGCGAACTGACAGGGCTCTAGTCGAAGATAGAGAAGAAGGCGAACTCACTGATATCGAGGGAGACGGCCAAGGCGCTATCATTAACGACATGCCAAATAGCATTAGAGGCAAGCAACAGGCTCGAGAGGAACAACAAGTTTTTGGAACCTATGGTAATTGGCGCTTCACATACTCCAGTTATGCCAGCACTAATTTCTATCCCAGCACCGAGACTCGATAGTCAAACCCAATCACACTCATCAAATATCCCTTCATCCTCATGGTAGGCTCTTTGATCGAATACTCATTCGTGTATACTAATACTGGGCGGCGTTGAAGGGACGACTCTTATAGACCCTTGAACGGTCCACGGCCGCGGGGCAATCATGCACTTGGGTTCAAACTCGGACATGCTTCTCAATCCCCCGCTCAGCTGCCGACCCTTCCCGGTAATGAACCATCTTATAGCCGAGGGTGGCCTACAGATTTTCAGTATCGACCGATCGAGTCGCACGAAAAAGGTATATTAGCTTTATATTCTGCCTTTGCTACCTCGCCACATTTTTGCCCTTTCTTCCAATGCGGTGTTGAATGGGTGGGTTGCTCCTTGCTTACACTTGTGCTTTTACTTACAGAAAATCTTCAACATAAACCCCTGCCCTTCTCTGAACCTGAGCCACTGCCCCCAACGGGTCCTCAACATCAACCTCAACCTCATAAAAGCGGTACAGGTGTTCCTTTATACCCTGTGATGTCACAGGCCGTCTCTCAACTTTCAATTGAAGCGTTACTCAGTAATCCCGAGGCTCTACGCAAGGAAACTGAAACCGCCGTTTCGAATATGCTCCCTTTAAAGGTGACATTCGAAAATATGGTTGAGGAAGGCATCAGTCCAAGTGTCCTTAGAAAGGTTTTTACAAGAATAGGTTTCCCGGTTCCGGTTGAGACCATTTCCCCGTCTCCAAGTGCAGATATCAACGCCACCCAAGCAGCCGCCCAGCAGAACGCTGGACAACCGGTCATACCAACTCCACCCCAAAGAACCGAGATTGAGCGAAATGCCCAGATGATCCGAAGGCAGCTAGAGAAGGCCGCTCGTGATAAAGAGCGTCGAGAGGCTGAGGCAAGAGCTGCAGAATTGGTTTCGGAGAGAGAAGCAGCCAGAGCGGAGGCTGAGAAAACGAAACGGTCTGCAGAAGTTGAAGCAAAGAAGGAAGTTCTGAGAAGAAAAATAGGAGAGTTAAAACTCCCAGCAAAAACTCTTTCTCACGCTTCAACATCGGTTTCCTCGACGCCTGCTGTTGCGGCTATTGCCAGACCCTCCGTGGACGTTCCGCGCATTCCGGGGCTCTCCTTTGGCGTGCCTGGCGTGGGCATACCAAGCAACCCACTCACCGAGTTAACGGGCCAGGAAAATGAACACATTGATACAGTTATGAAGGATTCGCCCCTCCTGGAACCCAAGCCTCTTCCGGTGATTTCTACATCCGCTGTAGGCTTAACCGCTTCCACGACTGTTGCAGTCTTATCTCCGGCTACGCCTTTGGAACGCCCACTTAATGTGCGCAAAAAGAGGCCAGTCGCATCCGATTTGTATTCTGAGCCCCAGCCCGCCAAACGTAAGTTCGGTGAACAGCGCTTTGGGAGACTCATTATTGAGGTCTCAGATGACGATGAAGGGACTGATGAAGCTGATGATGATGATGATGATGATGGCGATGACATTGGACATGATGAGGCAAGAACCTCGAGATCAACGCCTAGTGGCGCTCGCCCTCCCGGGCCGATCGAGCATGTCCAAAGAAGAAGCGCAAGTACCGTGAATGTTAGTGTAGCACTGCGTTCCGTGAATACAGCTCCCCCTGGGACCCTCAACGCAGGCTACAGAAACGGGTCAGGAGGTACCCATGCCAAAATAGCTTTGCAATCTAAGATGGAGGAAATTGAGACACTCAAGCGAGCCATTCAAGAAGCGCAACACAAAAAGAAACTTGCCGCAAAGCGTAGTGTCTCAACTCCAACATCAGCTGACACGCCAAATAGTGGTAGTGTAGTAACGCCGCCTGCTGACAATCAATCCAGGCCTGCAGGAGCAGAAGTCTCCAAAAACATAGCAGGTGGTGGGGCATATTTAGCAGATAAGGGCCAGCAACACCAATCTCCTTCGGCCAAGGAAAAGGAGTCACTGAAAGAAGCTAGTCAAGAGAAACTTAAACTTTTACTTAAGGAACTTGAGGAGCTCGAAGCCGCGGAAGAGGCCGAAAAGAGAAAGCAAGCGGAATCCGAAATAGCGGAGAGGAAGAGAAGAGCAGAGAAACAAGAAAAGAAGAAGAAACTTGAGACCATTGAAGCTGCCAAGATGGAGAGTAGGGCAGCAAGGCAGAAACTCAAGGAGGAGATGGAGAGAATTGAGAAAGAGGAGATGGAGATTGAAGAGAAAAAGCTTTTGCTCGAAAAAGAACTGGAGACACTTGAACACGCCAACGGCAGCGGTTTTACAACAGTTGAAGGCAGCACCGAATCCATTAATGAAGCACTCAAGAGGAAAGCTGCTGAAATTGAAAATCTGAAAAGGCGTATGGAGTGTACTGAAGAAGGTAAGCGAGCCCTAGACACCCTCTCGGCCCAAAAGGCCCTCTATTCTCTTCGCTACGCCCACTATAGGGTCACTTTGACTGCGGTCACAAACAGGGAGATAATCCGGCAGAAGTCACGAACGAACGCTTATGCATTGACCTCGACTACAGATGATAAAATGGACCCCGAGAGCCCCCCTCCTGGCCCATCTTCCTTACAGAATAGTCAAGCTTTGTCGCTTTCCCCCAAGCCCCCTCCTCACCCTCAGGAATTTCCAATTCCTACCCAATCCATTGATAACCAGCATTCATTGGCCAACAACAGCTCTACAGCAAGCGTAGGAAATAGACCAGCAATCTTCCACAAAACCACTTCGCCTGATGTATCGCCCAATGAGATACAGGCTTCCAATCAACTCCAGTCTCAACAGGCCGCAACTCTAGCTCCTGCAGCTCAACCCTTTGAAACGAGCCCGCATGATGTGATGGATGTTGACGATAAGAGCGCTTCAAAGAGCAGCCAAGCCAATAATCATGAGTCGGATATGGACATCGACATGGATGCTGATATTGAATATATGGACTCTGTTCATGGAGACGTTGCTAATGATGATCCGTCTTCCGGCTCATCGACAACTTCAAGCTCCTCTAGTGAAAATGATTCTTCTAATGAAGAAACTACAGCAGGACCGCAGATTCAGAACAAGCCGGCGAAACATAATGAAACAAGCCCACAAGTCGCTCGCGCAGTAGTTACAGGACAATCTCTCAAACCACCTCAAGATGAGGCTTCGGTCAAGAACACGTCTGGTGAGGCTAATGTATCTAGAATAGTCCCCGAGCAAAAGAGCCACCGCGCCACCGACGAGGTCGTGGCTAGTAGCAAGGTTTGCCCCAACGTCTAATTCCATTTTTGATGACTTGTTTTTGTAATTCTATCGTTCGCTAACCACGAATTTCATCGTAAAATTCTTTTGCGTTTGTGGTTCTGAACTTTATAGACTTGCACTCACCTTAAATCACCTAATGACGTCTTCACTAAATACGTTTCACCCTTATCAATTTTCAAGTCATTTCGCTACCATCCCCGATATCTCGAAATGGTTCCTGGTGGATACAAAAGCCTCACATACACGAACCGCATCCAGCCACTCAAGCAGATGTGTATGTTTGAATTTAATGGTGGTATATGTAATGATCGAACCTGTTCGAACCAACATTTCAGAGAACTTGAAGTATCCGGTATATCTCCTCTCTTTTTGAATGCCCCTTGGCTAATGGAAGACAACCAGATGCCGATATTCTTATTGAGTTAGCCTCCGCAAAAGAGGGCAAGACAGAAGCCGAACAGGCGCTTTATAACCAAGGCCTCAGGGAGGAGATAGAGAAGCTAAAGGCTCAAGGGATTAAAGACTTCATGACAGTGATCGCCGGAATCGTGGCGTACCGCAGAAAGTTCTTGGGAGACGAGTCCAGAGTCCTTAAATTACCCTGATACGCACTTAACCACCTTAAAATTTCCTAGATTCATTAGCATTGTATAGCTCATTGCATAAGCATTATTCTAGTTTACCACCGCATTTATGGGCTTGTTGCAAAAACGGCTACGTCTCAAATTACTTTCCTGTATTATTATTATTACTCTCACTCCGCGTATTCACCCACCCCTCAACACTCGCTCTAGTACATAGGCATCCTTTCCTTTATTATTCCCTCTTATCTATGCTGGTTTTCATAAGTCCATCGTAATATGGGGTTTCCGTTCCTTCTTTTTAGCTGCCGAAAATTCTATCTTCTAATGTCGTTCTGTGTTTCCCGATACTACACTTTCTTACTAGGTTTCGGCTGGCTGGAGGACAGAGGTTATTATAAGTCAGATGAGACCCTCACGAGGAACCTCTCTAAATGGAAGCAGAGGAAACCGTAGGGAAAAGATGGTAGGTATGGTGAACGCCTTCTATGGGCGCTGATGCTCCGGCAAGGTGCCGCGATACAAACATAATAAACAATTTCATCCATTATGCGGTTCTATTAGGCTCGTGTGATACCCCGCAAACCGGGACATAAACAACTCCGCTTTCCACATCAAACCCATCAAGAGTCTGCAGATTACCATCATAAATTAAAATAACCAATAACCTCTGAGCCAAACTTGATCAACTAACGGCTTCTCCATCCCCATCCTCACCCTCCTCCAGTTGGGCCAACGACGCAAGATCTGTAGAGCCCCCTCTCTTACGTTTTCCACCTCCACTGCCAGCACCACTTCCATTTGCCCACCCAGTTACATCCTTTCGAGCCATGAGCTGCAATTCGAGGACTCTACTCCGACTCTCCAATTTCCTATTCCGGTCATCAAGCCTTTCAAGCTTTTCCTCTAACTTTTCTATTTTAGCCTCCAGTTTCTCGATCTGCTTGGCTTTCTCTTCATTGATACGCTCGAGCACGTTCACCAGCGAAGGGCTTTCTGCAGGTCGAGGAGCGGCCGTTGCCATAGGCGTCGCAGGCACAGCTCTTCCTCTAGGTCGTTTTGCTGGCGGCAGTGGTAGAGGTGTTGAAGCAGGAGGCTGGTTTTCGCTAAACCGGTTCGCCAGGGAAGCTCTATCAATCGGGTAGGATGGACCAGCGGTTGCAGCGACGAGGCCCGGATCGTAGCTAGCTTCAAGATCTGTATCGTCTTCATTCCCCATATTTTCCAGACCCCCGATCACCGGCACATCCACACCCCCTCTCTCCTCTGTGTCCCACGCATATTTGCCTGTGTCTTGCGCGTAGTTGTAGGCCGCCATCCCAGGAGCATTACCAACGCGGGATTCCCTACCCCCTCAGTGTTAGGTGGTGCAGTATTCATACCTTCTATTCGAAGCTTATAACGTACCATTGTTTCTTCAAGCTATCGAGAGTGCGCTTTTTGTAACCATTCCTCTGTACCCAAAGATTGTACTCACCGAGGACTCCAGCCCAATCCGTCTCGGTTTCAACTGGATGGTGAGCTCTGAGGAGCCTCGAGAGCTCTGCTATCTCTGCCTCCGCAAAATCGCTCTTGACCCAGGGGTTTCTAGGTCTTTTGATTTTGTTCCCTGTTGCATTTCGATCTTCCGCCGCCACTTCGGCTGCTTCCCGATCTCTGGCATCAATCTCAACTACCGTCATGCGCTCCTCCGGACTCAGTCCCGGGCACTCGTCAATAAGGTGTCGAGTACGATCTTCCGACCTTCCTTTAGGTATCTTTTTTTGGCATTTGAGGCAGGTAACCTGGTATTTGTTTGAACGGTTGAGGAGCGGCGTGTCCTTGTTGAAATATTCTCCCCATTTAAAAGGTCGGGGCATACTCGAGTACGGTAGTTGTTGGATCAGTTTGGTCTACTCTGTCGGATTGAAAGCGCGAGCTTCTTCTATTCTTTTATCTCGAATTTTCCTTTTTGTTCTCCTTATCGGAGACCGCAGCAGAGAAGAGCAGGGGTGGGGTGATTTCGCTAGGATGCACAAAAATATGCAGAGAGGATTTTGGGAATATTGCCGAGGGCGACCGGGTTCTCTGGATAGAGTTTGGCAGAATCCTCTAATGTTTGTTGTATTCTTGGGGCGAAGGGTTTGGTTGCGTATTTTGCCTTACCGGAGGCCAGAGGCTGGTTTGTGGCTGGCAGAAAATAAAATAAAATGCGTCACAAACAAACCAGTCAGGACTCTGGAGGCAAAATCGCAGATCAATTTTTAAGCTCTCACCAAGCATCACTCGAAACGCGACCCCACCATCGCATTCCCCTTTTACCATAGCTTAGACACACCAAAAGTAGATTAGGGTAGGGTACCCGGCGGGGAAAAATTGTTTGTTTTCGCCCAGGACTGTTTATTGAGCCTCCCTTCCCTTCCAGCAACCTTCCACCTGCCTGCGGTGCGAGCTCTTTTCAACTTGCAGCAGTTTCAATCAAAACACCACCGCAATGTCTTATCGAGCACTCGCTTATCGATCCCGTGCAGTGCATTTTATCAGTCTCAATGTCCGTGCGGTGGGACCAATGGCCTCCTTCAGGCGTGTCATCATCCCGCATCGCTCACACCTGCTTTTACAGCTCAATGGACGAAATGCTCCACTCGCCGCGTCTCCATTCTCAACAATAACCTCGCACGGCCGGGGGAATTTGAATATGGAAGAAGCAGAAGATATCTATGGCCTTGACTCTATGGATGAAGCTCAATTCTCGGAATTTAGGACAGACGAAGGGGGCGAGCCCGCGGAGCCTACCACCCACAGTGAGGAGACTAAGAAAAAAAAGTATAAGGGGAAGCGGAAGAGATCTGATTCAAGTAACTCTAGGGGAATCGACCCCAGTGGGGATGCTAAGAAGGAAAAGTACAAGGCGAAGTGGAAGAGATCTGATCCAAGTAACTCTAAGGGAATCGACCCCAGTGGGGATACTAAGCAGGAAAAGTACAAGGCGAAGTGGAAGGGCTCTGATTCAAGTAACTCTGGGGGAATCGACCCCAATGATACTACCGTATATCCAACCACTTCAGAGCTTGCCCATAAAATTATGAGAAAGACTTGGGGATTCGATGAATTCCGTCAGAGACAAGAGGAGGTTATTTCTAGATTGATCCATGGAGGGAGCGCAGTCGTCGTTTTTCCCACAGGTGGTGGTAAGAGTTTGGTTTTCCAAATTCCCGCTTTGGCTCTTGACGAGTATGACGAGAGCATGGGGCGAAAAAAGGGAGGAATCTCGATTGTCGTCAGCCCTTTGGTTGCTCTAATGAAGGTTTGTCATTTGATATCTCAATGTGGGGAAATGTTGAGTTTTTTAACGTAGTGGTATTTTAAAAGGATCAAGTCGAGGCTCTCCAAAAGAGGGGCGTAAAAGCTGCGGCCATTGATTCTACACAGACACGCGAATCTGTCCTTAATACTTATGATCTTTTGAGGAAGGGAGAGCTGAAATTACTGTAAGCTCATACGATGATATCTTGTTTGATTCCAACTGACTAGCCTCTGACCTAGCTATTGCGCACCCGAACGTCTCAACAACGAAGGTTTTGTTGAAACAATTAGGCACACCCGTGTTCGCTTAATAGCTGTTGACGAAGCCCATTGTATTTCCGAGTGGGGACAGGCATTTAGACCTGATTACCTCAAGGGTCAGTCTTCATTCTCGCTATAAGGCTTCACTGCTGATTACATTTTGGTGCTATAGTTGCTCGGTTTGTCAAGGAAATGAATGCAGAGAGAGTTTTGTGTCTAACTGCTACTGTAAGTTGCCGTCTATCCTATAGGGACCCTATATTTCGACACCATTACCACTTTATCCAAGTCGAAATGTCAACGCAGTAAACTCATAATAAACTAACAATTCGTCTTAAGGCTACGCCAAAAGTCTGCAAGGATATCCTTGAGGGCTTCCATGTTCCGGAGAGTGGGCTATTTAAAGCCCCTACTTATAGAGAGAAGTAAGTGCCTATTGTTCAAGGGCCGGTTATGTTATATTCTCTCGTGGCCTATGGATGATTGGTTTTCTGACGATCCCCCTTAGTCTTCAACTTCTGACAGAGACCTTTGACACAATTGAGGACAAACTACCCAGGCTAGTCAATTTCTTAAATTCGAATCCCGGAGCATCCATTGTCTATGTCACCACTCAAAAGGTCAGCCTCTACTTGCGATTTCCCACCTATAACCTAGTCTCTTTGCTTCCCTTTTTGCACAGATGCGATTCTGATACGCTTTCCTAGCAAGCCGAAACGGTAGCTCAAGCCTTGGGCGCAGCTGGGGTAACGGCATTGCATTATCATGCTGGCATGGAAACAGAGAAAAGATCGTTAGTTCAAGACGAATTTATGGGCCGGAACGATTTAACGGTAATATTACGGGACAAGTCCCGTACACACTATTATTGCCCTGCTAATCGTCCTGTTTGAGATTAGATTGTTGCCACGATTGCTTTCGGTATGGGCATTGATAAGCCCGATATCAGGAATATTATTCATTACGACTTCCCGCGTAGCTTAGAAGGCTACAGGTATGCAATTAGCTTGGACAGCCCCTACCTCTGAGTTTATCTAACGACCACAGTCAAGAAATTGGGCGCGCAGGCCGTGACGGCCTTCCCAGCAAGTGTATGCTTTATCTCTGTGGAGTGGACTGGGCCCAGCGTGAAATCTTTTGCCGTCTGGATTTACCAAGCAAAAAGAATGTTGGCAATCTTCTAAGGAATCTGTTCGCATCGAACGAGGGGGCTGAGGCTGAAGATGTTATCGAGGCGAGCGCCAACGAGCAAAGCCAGACTTATGATATCAAAGTCTGTTTCTTGGAATCTTCTACATCTAAATCTTCAAGACTAATAGTGCAAACTAGGTAAACTCCCTTAACCTCCTCTATTCCCAGCTTGAGCTTCGCTTCGAGCTTTTACGAGCCATCACACCAAAGTACTCGAAATACTACTTTCTTCCGTCCGACTCTTTTATCAGCCTTGTCGGTGCCGACGAAGATCCCATCGCAGGGATTATCTTAGAAGACATCAAAAAGAGAAGTAGCAAAAGGGCAAAGGTGAGAACGGTGGATGTCGATCAACTCAGCGAGGAAAATGGGATTGAGCGCGGGGAGCTGGTCCTCAGAATACAGAGCTGGTCGGATCAGGGACTGATAGAATTGAAACCCGGGGGGGTTATCCAACGCTATCGTATGCTCAGACCATTCCCAAAGGATGAAGCAGATATCCAAGCATTGGTCGACAAAGCTTATGAACAGATGGAACATCGCGAGATGGATGATCTCGAGCGCAGCAAAAAGGTGATTAACCTCACGACTAGTCCTGGATGCATTGCGCTGGGCCTGGCAACGCATTTTGGTGACGAGGGCTCAGTTGGTGAGAAGGGCTGCGGGAAATGCCAGTTCTGTCTCACAGGGGAGCCACTTGTAATGTCAGATCCTATAATTAAGAGGAGTCCAGCCGATCCCAGTCGGATCAAAGTGATCTTAGACGCCTGTAGAGTGCGGGATGATCCCAGGTTATTGGCAAAGGTCGCATTCGGAATACCGAGCCCCCGAATCGCCAAGGAGAAATGCGGTGGTAGGAACCCCATATTTGGCAGTATGGCTGATTGCGACTTTGACGTATGGCTTCCCAAATATAACCACCTTTCAAAGTTTCCACTAACCATCTTCTAGGCATTGGTGGAAGAATTTGCCAAACATTGCCCACCAGAGGAGTAGTTCCTTACCAATCCCGCGGTGGGGGACTCCGATCGCTTGTCTTCAGCTTTCTGCATTTATTTGTATATGTCTTTCGTAACTATCCTTCTCTTCTTGATCGCTATGCCTTTTCAGTGTGCTATGGACTTGAATTACATAGTGCCGTACAGTGCATGCTCTAGTGTGTTATGGGGTGTCCACTTTTTTATCGCATTTATACAATTATCACATGAAAAATCGACTCTATTTGATGAAAGGTGCCCATTAGAGCCTGAATACTACGCCCATCACCTGCTTCGCTCGGCCCCCCAAGCTGCTAAAAACATAGGTCTAGAGATTGCTACTGTGCTAAGTTAGAGTCTCGGACATCTTCTCGCGGCAAAATATGGCTGCTAAGCAGAGCATATCCTTCTCAAACGTGCTATGTGAGCCTTTGGCATGCAATTCGGGTGTCCCCGATCGGACAACTATCTTTTTCTCCCAAAGTACAGTGGGATCTAAAAAGGCACATGATTTTATATCTAATTAGGACATTGACGGGGTTCAACTAAACTAAGGGTAGTGTCCGCCCCGTGTCGTAGCGTGTCCGGGCTTATCAGAAAGAGAGCTGTGAGGATATATGTGCGCACGTTTATTGAGTCTTCCACGCTGGCGTATTGATATGCATTTTAGCCCATCCACCATCCCCCTGGTGTAGATTATTCGTTCTTCCCTCTTCTCACCCGTGTTTCATTTCTATCTACTACCCCAACTATTCTCCTCTTACGCCATTCGTTTGCTCCTTCGTCATTCAGTCTCAAGCACCGTTTCCCCAGATCTTACGCACTATTAGTTGAACGCCCCCGCTCAGTCTTCCTGACCTTCTACATTCTCCCACTTTCTTTATGACCATGCCCACAACTAAAGGCTACTAGGACGGCATTCCTTGAGATCCTACCCAACGCGCCACTCATTGGGGTTGGAGAATACCTTGTTGACTTGGGTAATCTCAGTTTCCGTGACTTGAAAAACCTCCCCCACTATAATAAACCCTTGCACAACTTGCCTACACCGACTCTTAAACATTTTGCATCCAAAAACCCCTATATTATTCATTTGGGCTACCGCGGAGGATCACCATCACCTAATGAAATTACTTCCTGAAGCCGGTTTTGGGTGGGATTGGTGATCAGGCCCCCGATCACAGTACATTCTCTAGGCTGCTGCGTACTGTGGAAAGCTCGAAGCTGCGATCTATCTGCTCTACGGAGACGCAGATGCTAATGCCCACCAAACCTGGCACAGAACCTCTCTCCCTTATGTTTTCTTCCCACTTGAGGAGAATTATAAGGGAAGCGTTGTCAAAGTCCTACCCAAGCATGGGAACTGTGGGCAAATCATTAACGCCCAGGACAAAGACGGGCACACCCCTCTTCATTAGAACGCTCACTGGGGCACAAGTGCAAGGATCACGCAAATGCTCTTGGAGCATGCTTCCAACCCAAACACCCAACATAAGTGGAGCAAGGCTCCCCTTCAAACTGCTGCTGCTGATGATGGGAAGTATGAAATAGAGCGTTAATTGATTACATCTGCTATGGATTTCACTATTGTGGACATCTTTTCGAGAACGCCGCTTCACTAACCCGCCCGAAGTGGGCATGAACGGCTTGTCCGCGCCTTACCCATTGCGGGATACCCTATCGGTGTTCGTGATTTTTGGGGCAAGCCCGCTCTACACAGCGTTGCAGAGCAAGCCCACGAACACATTGTTGGCGTCTTGCTGGCTTGGGGAGCGGAGGCTGATATGCTTACCTATTGGAACAAACCCCCTCTGAGATGGCGAAGGGTCTAGGGTGGTCAAAATTAAGATGTTATCGTGGAAGCAAAAGTGCGATATATGGAACATGGTGGATGCAAGTTGAAGACGCTTTCAAGGAGGAGCTCTCTGAAGCGGGTAAACCTATTCTGAAGTTACTCCATTTTGATATCTCGCAAGCTGATGATATATCTGGATACAGTGATGAGCACGCGCACGTGGTGGTTCTATCCCGTGGGCCGGGCTTGAGCGATTCTCAATTGTCCCGATATTTCTTCTGGCATTACTTATTGATGTTTGTTTCTTTCTTCGGATTGGGCAGAAGTATTTAGATGGAATGTTTAATTTACAAATGATAACTTGACCACTTGATCTATCCGCCTCCGCTCCTAGTGCTCACTTGGCTCGTAATCTGCAAGACCCTTACAGTGGCCCATCCCAAGAATACGTCCTCCCTTAGACTGGAAATGATCAATGCGCGAGTTTTTTCAAGAAGCGAAAAACGGCTACAATTTTTTCCCCCGAAACGGCGTTACGATTAATAAAAGACAATACAATCAATCAATCAACCAATCAATCAACCAGCCGGCTTTGGACAGAGACCCCGCAATGCGAACCCCGAGAGAAGGTCGCTGGGGCGCTAGGTCGGTAAAGCAAAAGTATGGCACATCACGGGATCCCTACCAAGCTTCACACCTACAAAACTCCCCTACGTACTCCGAAGCCTCGAGCAATGAAATCTGTAGTGGAAGCTCTGCATTCAAATGACCAACAAGTCCATTGCCCAAAGAGATATCCAGTCAACTTGCGGGATTGGGTAGCCTGCAGGTAGAAAAATTTCGCTTCTCTCAATCACCAAGGATACTTTTGTATCAGTGATATTGCGATTCGCAGAGTTTCTTTCTTGGAATTAGGGGTCATCAGCTGGTCCTTAGTCGCTATATGCGCTTAGGCGGGCCTTTTTCAGCTGTGAAGGTGGCTCTAAGCTATTGCTGCCGGGAAAAAAAAAGCGGTCGTTGGGTCGAGGTTAAGTAAATATATCGCTCACTCGAATAGGGGAGAATTATCTTCCTGGTATGGTGATATCCAATGGATAAAGTGAGCTGCTCTGTCAACCGGGAACCCCTTAGCCAAATGACGTGCTTGCTCGGCGGTGTGAGATGCAGTGTGTTAAATACCCGGCGACTTTGGAGGTTGTTGGTAGAGGTCAGATGTCTACGTGCAATGATTGCTCTTGCGGTTTCTCTATCGAGAAGTCGATTGATGTCGAACGCTACGGGTAGAACTGCATAAATACATATTTCCGGGCGCTCATTATTAGAGCTAGCACAGGAAGAATTTCACCTAATCTCAGAGGCCTTTCTGGTAAAGATTGGTAATACTGAACAAACATGATTCTGCAGGAGGGTTTCAACGATTTCACGATTTAAACCCTTAGGCGACTAGAATTCACATTCCCCAGGTATCAACTATTTATTCCGTAACCCTAGTCGCCGTCCCATCATCCATATCGATGACCATGGCCTGCTGTTTTGCACGCCGCCTAGCATCTAGAAAAGTGACCTACGTTACCGCGTCCTAAGTCAGCAAACAGGACAAACCAATAGTTAGACGCAGACAAAGGAACATAGCTCACGAATTCAGAATATGTAACGGGCATAACCTCCAACTTCCTCCCTACAAAGAACGTATAATTGAACACCCCCGTCGCGGCTAAAGACCCATGCGCAACATTCCTCACCGAGCTCTGAACAGAAACTTGAACCCTCGACCCCTCTTTCCAGTGCTCAGTGTACGCTACTGTAGCCTTCAGATACAATATACTTCCTACAGGGACTGGAGCATCGAACGTGCTTGGGTCTAGCGAGAGGAAGGTAGGCCTGCAATGGGCAAACGCGGAGCAGCAGCAGAAAGCTAGCTCCATCGTCTCTTTCAGCAGATAGCCACCGAATATCGCAAAAGAATGGCGGTTGCGGTGTTGCGGCTGCATGATTGCAGTGCTAGAGATGCTGGTTTTCGACATGTATATTGTCGTCTCAGGCTTTGGAAGGGGGTTCTCGGGGTCTGTGTATCGGAGGTGGGTTAGGTATGTCTTGTGGATTAGGAGTGATTCTTCCGGGGTTGGTGTTTGGGTTGTTAGGGAGGCCTTTGCGAGGGCTTTTTTGGCGGTCTTGTGGGCTAGTCAACCCGAGTCAATATCATTTCCCCTCACATGGTAGACCAAGGTGAAAGGAAATGAATACCTTCCCCACGGTGGAATATCCTTTCCTCTGGCGTCTCAACTATTAACGGGCTTACTTGGGTAGGTCTATCAACGTAAGCTATTTAGGGCTCCTCCAGCTTAAATTTGCAAGCCTACTTTTTAGTCTTGGGGTTGAGTGCAACCATCGTGAATGCACAAGTTAACAACAATCCACCACCCCCCGGATGTCCAGCTTTTCTAGCTTCGATTGAAACCTCCATAGAGGAACTTCCAACATATGAAACGAAGCCGCTGAGCTCAAGGTTACAGAAATCTTCCAACGGGTTGATGATCGATATCCTGTCCACTGCAGCGGTCACATTTGCTGTATTAGGCCCAGTATGCTTATAGGAGACCACGCCCGCGAGCGCATCAAGGTCTTGGAACAAGCTTCCAAGACGCAGCTGCCCACTGGCATTTACATAAGAATCCACAAGCCATTCGTCTTCAGAAAATGGAAGTATCTTTATGCAAGGGATGTTAGCTCAGTTTCCCCCCATTTGGTGATGGACTGATTCATACTAACAATCTTGTGATAGCTGTCTGTTATCCTCTTAGGGGCCAGCTCCTCTGTCAATTGCGTTGTGGGAGTAGGCTTTGCTCCGGCTTCACGCTCTGCCAGTGCCTGAAGCCAGGTCTTCCGGAGCTTTGTTGCGGAAAGGTCCTTATACAAGCCATCGTATCGGCATGCTGGTAGCACACTGATATTGCGTTGGGCAGGCCAGAATACACGTGCTGGGAAAGCGCGTAGGAGGGGTGTTGTCAACGCCGCGCGCGACATAACGTGATTATCTGGGTATCGAGAATGTGGGGAAGGAGACAAAGTTGAGCAGGTATGGTTTCGGGGCTAGGAATAATGATTATCCGGAGATCTCTCGATATGGTAGAACCTAGCCCCGCCCCCGTGGCACCACCGAGGCATCGAAAACAACCTCTTTCCCTCCGTTCAAATCTTACCAAACACAGACACATACCGGTAGATTTCTTGCCCCATCAACTTCTTTGCCATGTGTGACATTGCTGCCTTAATTTTAAGGTTTTTTTTCTTTCTCATTTCTAATACTGCCTTTTTCCTTGCTTATGCAGAGTAAGCGATGGCGGCTCTGGTCCCGTCTGCCCGTGATATCTTACCGGTACACAGGCTCCACCTTGCCACAGGGTTCAGGGCTTCACTGTGACGCCCTATGCGAAAAGAGTTTTGTTTGTGCTACCGGGAGTAAGATACCGACACCGCACACGACTTAAGGAATCAACAAGTTACAGTCAGCCAGCCAAAGGTAACGGCTATCCCGATTAGCTGATCCCGCGGGGCCACGGCGGTGTCCCTCCACTAGAGCAACCCTTTTTCTTTTTGTGCATTCTACAGTACCGGTAGACTCACCCGCTCACTTATCCTCGTTTGAAATGGTGCATTGAAGAGACCAACCTTCGCCCGATTCTCGGTTTCACGAAATGCCCTGCCACAATGCACATGGCAAACAATATCCCTCGTGCGTCCGAATGACAGGAAATCATCGAAAAAGAAAGGAAATAAGAGAAGTAAAGTCCTCAATGCACAAGATTGTGACCCACCCGTGGTCCGGTCCGACGTGAGACACCGGTACTCTACAAAAGGCCCCACCGTTGCCACCACGATCACTTACTAAGCATGATATCTTCGTCCCGTTTTACAACCCTACGCATTGACAATTGATTGAATTCGAGTTTCGATACAAATTTATACGCCGCAAAGTGTCAGTCTCTGCCAAAATGATGCCATCACCAGGGAGGTATGATAAGGAAGAAAGGAAGGAGGGAAGGGAGTGTGGTAACATTGGATACAAATCCATGCTTATACTCGAGTACATGGCTTTCGAGAACGGTGCATCTGTGCAGACAACTTGAGTACGAATACTCTACTGCACCTGACACGTTTCAGCCAAGTCCTGGCATCAGTCCCTTACAAGTGCTCGCAGATACCGGCAGTGCCATACTCGTCCAGAATTGATCCTTCTATCCCACTGAGCCAAGCCCGGAACTTTGGCCCTATGTGTATCGTGGCTCCGGTGTCCCCCCTCAGTAACAGCGAAGGTATCCGCGATTATGGGCAGAGAGGAGGGTTTTAACATGTTTATGGGGATCGGGGCAGATCTCAATAGCCTAACACCCGCATGAAAAACAATTAATATCCCCTATTTGAACACATCTCACTCGAGTATTTCTACCTTCTTTTCCCTCAGTCAAAAGATTCGAAACTGGGCCTTTCATTACCAAAGAAAATACACACTTGGGAATTTTGACCGTTTTTTGCTGCGGGCATTCGGAATAAATTGTTATCATAAAAACCCTTCGTAGGTGGGCTCCCTTTTTTTAGAAGCGGGAATTCTGTGGGTGCATTTTGTGGACATCCGCAGGAAGGTTTTTTCCTTTCTTTTCCCTTTCCTTCCTGTTCCTTTCCCTCTCTCCCGGACGCGCCACGTTGGTTTCGGAGTTAGTACTCAGCATATTGAACTGCTTAGGTTTAGTTCAAATAGTTGTCCCACAGATGATAGTGGGTGCGGGCTTGCTCGTACACGCACGCCGTGAAGTGATGGTGTGGGGAAATCAAAAGGTTGAATACGGTAGATTGCCATAGCGTGCTGCGCCGCAGAGAAAAGTAGCGAGACAGTCTACCGTCCTCTCTGCCAGCCAATGCCGGGTCCTCCCCGTAGAATGCCATCAATGTTTCTTTATACTAGCAAAATCAACGTTTAACCTGCAGCCAGAGGATAATACTTCAGCCCCTAAGCCAGAAAACACAGCCATAAAAAAAACTTCAAACATCTGAGATACTTCCTTAAAAATAAACCGGATCCAGCTGAGTTTATTAATCCTTTTGTTTTGAATGTGAGGCATATATTAGGCTGAGAGAATAGGACTCGCGTGAAAGCTGATTTCCTGTCGTGCCCAGCAAGGTACTGCACGCACGGGTGAGCAGGGGATCAATACATCTCGGCGGGATACTTACCCAAGCATTCTCGTAGAAAAAAAAGATATTTACCAATAGGGTTTTAAGTGACACATGCCATAGTATCTACAAAATTGTCCTCTAGAATTGAAGGGAAATTCTAAAATTCAGTCTCTAGCTTACTCACCCTAACTTTCCATCAAAAAAAATTTCTTTTTTGAGGGGTTTTTAGGTGAGTAATTCCGAAGGTGTGATTGTGGTCATGACTTATTACTGTATCAGGCACAACATAAAAGGCTGAAACCTTGATAGCGGTTGATAGGGAGGGCCCGGGACCAGAATAGGTTTTCTCGAAAAGCAGCGTTAGTCTACAGGAGAACAGAGCTCACACTAAAGACATACCCCATCGGAAAGAGAGTAAGTGTTCTATAAGCACAACTATACCCACTCCATGCGCTGTATTATACCTATCTTCTTTTAGAGCCTTGTCAGGTATACAGAGCTAAAGGAGTGTATCATACTCAAGTACCCGAGTGCGTCTGCCCCTTCCCCCATAATGCAGCTAGGGGAGGCACGGAAGGATGGCGACATCACTCTCCGTTATGTACAGTGCTCCTTTGTGATATTCTGCTCCAGGGCTAATGATTCAACAGTTTTCACTTCTTATTTCCTCCTCGCACTTTTTTCATTTTTTTTTTTCTTTCATTCTTAGCCTTTTCGAGTTTTAACTCAATAGTGGCTGGGATTGAAGAGCGGAGGTCCCGCAGCGCTGTGCTAACACAATACAATAGATTGATGTGATGCATGTCATCAATGTTCGAAGCATCCTATCCACTCAAGCCTTCACGTTTGATCGTCCATGGAACAAACCCCTCCAATTCCTCATCTTCCTCGCAGCGGTTGACAGCAAGGCAGAGGGTCAGGATCGATTTATAAGTCATTCGTTCCCCGCAATCTGAACGATTTCAATCGCCGTGAAACATACCCCGCATGAGGTCCCGTTTCTTTTCTTTTCTTTTCTTTTCTTTCCTTTTCCGTTTTTAATATGGAAGAAAAGAAGGGAACATTGCAGAAGAAAGGAAGGAAGAAAGAAAGAAAAAGAAAGAGGGGGGAGGTTAAGAGCACATTCGTTCATTCATTGTCATGAATAAGCACTCCCTCTTCCCACTTGCCACTAAGCGCAATGCTAAGGTTGAAACGCCCCTCAACCTACATACTGTACACTTGCGCTGTATCCATTCAACCGGGTCTTTGGAGGAAATTCAAAAAATAATAATGCCCCACTTTTTAATAAACCACACCTTATTCCATTAACATGTCCCTCCTCTCCAAAAGAGAGAATTTGCAAATAGGAATGTGGTACAGTACGGACTTGTACAGTACCGAGGTTAATTGTATGAGATCTTACCCGCGCGGTATCTAGCACTGTGCAAGTATCATGATTTGAAATTCTCCTGGCGTGAGTGTTGGATAGACCAGCGGTAACAGCTACTCCCGTGAGAACTGGAATAATGGAAGCTCAGGCTGGGGACGTCTCCAGAATTGGCTTTTTTCTGTATATAGAGAGATGGGGATTATTGCCTCGAAAAAAAACTGACTCTCAACCCCCCGCTAGACCAAATCAATAGAAAAGTATAATGGGCCTTACTGGGAGAGGCAACTCCAACGCCCTGGCATGAGGTTCAATTACCAGTTCTCGCTGTAATAACCTCACTCCCATCGCTATTGATTCATTGCTGTAGGCACGACTATACTACAAAACCACCTAAGTTACTACTAGTACTGATGCGGCCGGGTTGAACCGGCCACCTTGGCAATTCCCATACAAAGCACAAAGCTTCAATTCGGCCGCGGGAGCAGTACCAAGCCGGAACAATACATCCGATCTTACGCCGGGGCAGGAAACCCCCCACTATGTTCGTTAGATCCCCCCCATTGCGATTTAAAAAAAAAGGCTATCCTTCCAAGAGGCGTAAGCTAGTCCATGCCCCTCGGGCTTTATGCCGGGGAGGGGTTATCATGGTACTTCTACGGCGCGGGACCCGCCTACCGCTACTCAACTATGATACCAATCTTCCAGGATCGGAAGCGGGATCTCGACGTCCGAGTTCACGGGTTCTTTCAACAAACCCCACCCGTCCTAAGTTGAACCCCCCATGCCCATCCCAGCTACTACGGGGCTCGAGCGCCCCCTTCTAGACCACTGTCCCCCCACTCAGTGACCACTTTCCCCCGCCGGTACTTTATCTCGCACTGTTCTCCGTACTGGGAGAAGGTGAGAAAGCCCGAGTGATAGTTGGTGAAGTATACATGGATCAAACTACCGTGTGCCACGAACTGTTGGCCCCGGCTTTGCCTTACAACGGCGTGTTCAACGTCTCCCACGCTCGCGCCTACCGAAACATTCGAACGCAGGCAAAGCAGGGAGGGAGGGAGTGATGGGGGGGGGTCATGCCATCGTAGCTAAAGCTTACCTAGCCATTATTCTCACCAGGTAGCCCCCAGGCAGGAATATAGTACTAAACAAAATATATATACATATTATAATAAAAGAGAGAAAGCAAAAACACATGAACGTGGGGGGGGAGAAAACTTCAAGACATGATGGCTCCGTCCGTAACTTATATATATACCTTTAAATACACACCATACCGACCTCCATCACACAAAGTCATGTGGTTAACCTTAAAAAAAAACCACGATACAAGGAGAGAAAAAACTTGACAGGTATGATAGATCATCGAGATACGCGACGTCCCCCCACCCACCCCCCCAACCTTTTTTCCCCCTCCTCCTTCCTTCCTTCCTTCGCTCGCTCAAGATGCGCAGAGAGGGTGGAGGGAGTGTGTGAGAGAGAAGGGAGGGAAATATTAAATTAAATTAAATCCGAATAATAAAGGCCATGTGAAAGAAATGGTGGTGCTAGGATAATCCCTCTGTCATTTTCCATTCGGGTGAGTAACGACGACTTCAGGAAGGACACAAAAAAAGAAAGGAAGAACGGTAGTTTTGTATGAGAACGTGCTGCGACAGAATAATACAGTGGGGTGCGGTGCACAAAAACCTGTAAATTATTATATAACTTGGCCCTATTATCCCCGGGAGCGGTGCTGGTGGTGGTGGTGGTGGTGGTGGTGGCCATGCTTAACTTACAAGGATTCTCAACGTCGAAAAGTAAGAAGCAAAAGAAAGAAATAGCTTAGGGAATAAAGAGTCTAGCAAAACTTCCAAAAACGGCACGATAAGGATGATCTCCCCGAAGTGCTCGTAGACCATCACATCATGAACAAGAAGCAACAAAAAAAGAAAGCAAAGCAACGTGAAGATCACTTACCGGTTTTGGGGATTGGGGAGGGTGGGGTGGGGTGGGTTGTCTGATAGATACCGGTATCATATCAACCTTTTTTTTTTTTACTCAGGTCTTTGTCTGAAATACGGAGACGAAGGAACGGAACACTGGGTGTCGGGAGGTCTGAAACTAAAGTAATCTAATCTCTCGGGAATGTTATATCCTGCTCTCTTCTCTCTTTTTTTCTTTTCTCCTTCTGCAGAGTTGATGTCACGTCATTCAGTTCACTTGACTTCGGCAACGCAAGCACGCATTTATGTTGAGTTGTTAAGTTTGTCGCTGTCGGTCGGTCGGTCGGTCGGGTTTGACATTTCTTTGGTTTCTTTGGAGGGTATTGACTCTTTTGATTCTTTGGACAGGTTCTCCCTTTTTTTTCTTTCTTTCTTTTTCTTTTTATGCAATAGAGATAGTGATAGTGTTGTGCTAGCCCCCAGTAATGCGTACTGTATCTGTATCGTCAATGCCATAATATTATGATGATGATGATGAAGATGATTATTGTGATGGTGAGAAGGGCACGACAAGGAAGTAGAACTACTAACACAAAGATGACAACCCCACAGCACCGGCGGTAACCAGTACCGGTACCATGCGAAATAATCAATCTTCAAAATCGAATACTCATAGTATCATACTCCGTCTACAATCCATACCACCACATTACACTACTCCAAGGGGAACCAAGCAAGCAAGCCCAAAGAGAACAAAAGTAAAAAACAAAAATAAAAACCTCAAAATCCCATCTCCCTCTGTCTCCCCCCCCCCCCCATCTAACTTAACCCACCGCTACCCTACGGATGCACCTTCCCACCGATAACCCACAAAGAGAAAAAGTTATAAAAAAAACAAAAAAAAACAATACCTAGCATAGTACATACAATTCAGGATAGTACAATACTACCACCAGCCAACAGATGTATAGATAATACTCGTAGTAAATCCAAAACCATCATCCACCTCCGTCCGCATCCGAAAGCGGAGCATACAGTATCAAACCTAGACCTAGAACCTAGAACCTAGAACCGCGGGTTAGATACCGCAAGGCACAGCGGAGCAACAACAGCACAAAGTACCTTGCTCCGTTCCTTCGTTCCACCACCGTTTCGACAGTACAGTACTGCACCGGCCCATACCGGTAGTAACAGTCATAGATATAGATGGTACTGTACGCGCGTACCGGTTGGGGCAATGACAGTCAGTACAAGTACTATACTTTACAGCCCCGCACTGTAGGCCGAAAGAGAAAACGGTGTTCCCTTCTTCCAATTGATTGATTGATTGATTAATGTATAACTGGCCATGAGCTTACAACAATGTACGTATATACAGTGCAGTACTCTGGTATGGGAAACCCTTTGCGGGAAGGAGGAAACATGGGGAAGCTGTCGAAGTTGGAGAGGCTAGAAAGGGGTTACATTGGTGGTTTCCACTTCTTGGCTACAGTACCTATCAAACATGAATTCTGGGAGATTTTGAAGGGACTTTTCGCTGTAGGGAGTTTCGAGTAATCCCTAACTTACCCGTGCAAGAGAAATTATACTAAAGACTATTTTTTTAATTACCATTAATATTGTCATTATTACTAGTATCAGCACGGGGTGTCTCGTCATTGGTGGGATCATGTGTTTTGATATCCACTCCAAGTTTATTCCTATCTGCTAGAAACTTATCATTATCCATTTTATATATTGACGATCTACTCATTCCCCCCCCGCCTACGATCTTGCTGACATTTCCCCTACCTTCCGAACCTCCCCAAGCACGTGAACTACATAAACGCCTCAATAATCAATCACGAGGCTGTACTTTACAAGGTAGTCTACACAGTAGAGTGAAAGCAAACCGGCAACTGGAAGCATGAAAAAGTACTGATAGTGCAGTGCTGGGCGGGTACTATACTACCTATACATCACCCCTCTTCCCAGGAAGGAACGAATGAAGGAATTGAAGAAAGGGAAGTGGGGGTTGATGGTGGGGGGTAAAGGAAGGTAAGGCAAAAGTAGCTATCAATGAATATACAGTACCATGATAAATATATACAGATAGATAGAGAGTCGAGCTCACCTGGCCAAGTACTGTACCGTACGATAACCTCTCCCTCAACCCCCCATTCCACCCCAACAACAATAACGATAACACGAGTACGCCATTGTGCTAACAATCCCCCCCCCCACTCCCCCACTCCCCATTTCCATCCCAATCCACCGATTACAAAACTTCAGACCAAAAGCAGGGAACATTCCATGGAATCTCCCAAAACGCCCTACCGAAGATCAACGAATTTGCCTCAAAATGGGGGGGGGGGGGGGATATGATGTGATGGGATGGGATGGGATGGGATGGGATGAAATGCAAGGAAGGTTGAGGGAAAGGTTTCACGCGCAGCCTTTTCAGCACTAACGATACAACCTCTCACAACCTTCCTCAGGTGTAAACATTATTCTCCGATTGCCTGATTGATTGATTGATCGACTGACTGACCTGACTAATGCGCAAATGGATATCATGCTCGAGTAGATTGTAGGGAGACAGATGGGAGGGAGGGGAGGGAGGGATGCTGCCATATCAAGTTAAGAAACGGACCGGACTGACTGACTGACTGGATAAACCAGTGCTGGGCCTAGTTGAGAAAGGGAAGAAAAGACCAGAAACAACCAACCTTGTCACCTTCACTATCGGTACAGTACCCTATCTATCAATCTATCATCAATCTATCGATCCAAGAAAGCTGAGGATACGTACTCGATCAGAAGAACGGTAAGCTATGCATACATACATACCCAAAAAAGCACCATCACAATCAAGCTGAGCCAGCAAGCTATGATACCAGTTTATCACAGCCTTCTTCTTCTTCTTCTTCTTCTTCTTCTTCCACCAACATCTCGAAACAACCACCCAAACCAAACCAAACCAAACAAGCACTCGCACAACACCGATATACCAAACTTACGACGCCAATCCTATCGTCATCATCATCACCACCACCACCACCACCACCATCAGTAGATCTGAACCTAACCTACCCCAACCATATATAAAATATTTGCACGAATAATACCCATCCATCCATCCACCCTCCCCATCACCAAACCCCCAAACCCCCAAACCCACCAATCCCCAAACCCTGGTCTATCATCGCTATCTCCCTACCCTCCCAAACCCACACAATCCACCCAAAACAAACCCCTCCCTCCTCCACAAGTTTCTTCCGCACCGCAGATCCCTTCCAAAACAAAAAAACAAAAAAACAAAAAAAAGGAGAGACAACTTTCCTCGCCAATGATAGGTAGATAATGACGACGATTTTATGATGATGATGATGATGTCTAGCGTAGACAAACTTAGTTCCAAGTCTGAGCCATGCATCCATGCATATGCATCCATCCAGCTCGATAGCTTAGCTTATTAGCTTAGCTCGCCTTAACCTTGACCTTATCATAGCTATGATAGTCTATTTATGCCGCCGCAACCTTCTCGAAGGTAGGTAAGGTAGGTAGCCTGGTCTGGTCTGGTCTATGGTAGTTTTCTCCATTTCCCCACCGCCGCAGTAAGTCTACGAGGTAGGTAGGTAGGTAGGTAGGTAGGTAGGTAGGTACCTTCGCTATCTCTTGTATCTTCCTTGGTTGCTTGCTTGCTTGCAAGGGAAGGGAAAACGTCCCACTTTCTTGCCTAGCTAGGACGGTTGTGTGTGTGTGTGTGTGTGTGTGTGTGTGGTGGGGGATGATGGTTCTGGTCCCGCAAATAAACCTTGGCTGGGTACGGTACTCGTAGACTGTTGATGTGATGTTATCGCGGTATTATATGACTACCGCCGCGAGTACTTGTAGGTAGGTACTCTACTGTAAGGTACTGTACTTGTTGCGCACACATCACAATCCAGCCTCTGGTTAAAACGATACAAGTCGGGCACTGTACAGTAGGCATCAGCTTATCAACCGCTACTTGTAACACGGCGTCGCCAAGTGCACAGTATGTATGGTATGCGCAATAGACCTTTTCTTTCCTCTGCTTTTTTTCTTTTTTCAGATTATTCATTCATACTTCGATCTCAGAAAAATTGTTCAAGAGGGGAGAAAGGGGAAGAAGAAAAGTGCATGCTCTCAGGTTCACGATGATTATATCACATACGAGCTGAGCAATTTGAAACCCTTTTCTTTCCTTGAGGGGAAAAAAAAAAGAAAGCAGAGCAGATCTCAAGTAGCACACTTGTCCATCCTAGACGTACAAAATTGGATGAGACCAAGTTGTGTGAATATTTTGGCAAGACTTCTCTCTCCATTCCTATCCAAAACAACCGCTAGACTCCCCCATCCCCATTTCACCCTATCCTATCCTGTCCCGTGCGAATGCAATAAAGTTTCAACAGAAGAAAATAGAAAACGAAGGGGGAAAAAAGGTAGCCGCCCTATGATAGAAGGGTAATAATAATGACAAGAAGGGGAAGAAAAAAAACCATAGTACAAATGGGAAATCAGGGTTCTGTAACAAATAAGACCCATTTCCCAAGAGAAAAGGAAAACCAAAAAAGTCTGGAGATTTGTAAAAGAAAAAACCCAAAGAAAATATGACCCCATCCATTACGTTCCTTTCGTCCTATGGAGGTTAAAATAAAAAAGATTGCCATGTTCAGCAACAACAGCAATATGCTCCCCATTCCTCCCCTCATTCGATGACCTGTTCAACCGTATGAAAAAAATGTTGAAATGTGAAACCGCCAAACGATAAACCCCCAGACTCTTTTTATCCCTTTCATTCCCCACTGCTCCAAAAAAGTACGCCCAAATGCGCCATAGATACAATGCAAAATACAGAAACACAATGTAAAAAAAAAATGCCCATGATAAATAAATAATGCAAGGTTTTTGAAGAATGAAACCGTCCGCTTTTGTTGTAAAAGTACAGGTGAAGGAGGCTGATGATGATGATGATGGTGCCCGTATATCTTCGACTAAGGTAGTGGTGGTAGAGGATAACGATGCGTATTAGCGTATCATAGAGGGTTATGCAAGGACGTGATTCGTGTCTAAATGGTGTGCCGTAGATAAAAAAACCGCATATCAACCCAATGATCGGAAGATTCAAGTAAAAGATTCGTCGACTTCGTGGCAGCATAAAAATGTCGGATTAATAAAATAAACTTATGGCGAAATCCGTGGGTCGAAGAGAAGTAATTAGAAACTGCCGTTCTCGCTCCAGACTTGAGGGCCCTTCTTCTTGCTCCAGCCAAACCGCCCTCCCAAATTTCCAGTCATGTTCTTCCAGCCCTTGGCTGCCTTGTCCACTGTTGTCTTGTGCTTCGGAGAACTAGTGGTGGAGGAGGGGAGCATCGATTCGCAGGTCGGTGGAGTGGTAGGCGGGGTCATAGGGTTTGCAAATGACCCCGGTGATGAGGTGCCAGAATCCTCCACCATCATCACCAAACTGTCACCACTGCCCGAACCCCAAGAACCAGGACCCGTCCCAGCGGAATGCCTATGCCATCCCAAACTCGCACTAAAAGGAGAGGCCGACCGTTGTTGACGAGTAGACCCGCTCGAGTAAGAATTCGACACAAAATCCAATAGTGGTGGAGGTGAATTATCCCTCTTGTTCCTCCTCCTTAAAAACCGTTCATCAAGACTCCCACGCATGCACAAATTCTCTTGGGACTGTGCGGCCTCTCCCCACGGGCAATGCCCCGCACACGCGGCCTGTTGCTGGCAGTCGCTGATGAAGGGCATCAGGACGCTTTCCTGCATCAGTTCATAGACGATATTTACAGCTGGATCAAGTGATTCCGGAGGTGGAGGTGTTCGAGATGATGGTAGGTGGAGAATGTGATTTCGCACAGTGCAAGGCAAGTTCACCTCGCGAGGACCATTGGGAACAATATAGGCGTCCAGGATCTTCCGCCACAACATCCGTACAAATTCACGTCCCTCCTCAGCCTCAACAGATTTGTCGGCCTCGCTTGGAACCAAAGCATTGAAGTACTTTCGGTATCGAGTGGCGTCCATCGTAAACTCCAAAGTTTCAAGACAATGGTTTTGAGAGAGAAAGGCCATAAAAGCAGCAAGAGTGAATGGTGCTCCTGCAGTGTTTGATAATACTTCCGATAATGACGGTCGTTTTACACAGTATGGGCCTGAAGGGTACGCCACACTGAGCGGCCGGTTGTTGTTGTTATACTCGTCTGACATGCGTTCGTCGTCTGTATCTGGCTCCGGGGAAGGTGTAGTTCTGTTTGTGGGTGATGTTTCGCGAGACGATAGGGAAAGGTTCAATGAAGGAGGACGCCTTGATCTCCGACTAGCCATACTGTGAATGTGAGTGTGTTGGAGGGATGTGAGTGAGTGAAAGAGGTACACGATCGGTCTTCGATCCCTACGAAACCGACTGTTTGCTGCTCAAATAATCCACTGTGTAAAGGACGTAAAGACAGACAAAGAGAGAATGCTTCTGGTGAAGGAAGGTGATGAAGATGTGTAGCCCCGAATAGCAACAATCGAGTCGAGTGTGTATGTGGAAGACGAGATTGAAAGCGTGGGCGGAGCGCTAAATAGGAACGTTAGAAGCCATCGGTGGTGTAGGAGGGTCTGAGATTCGGATACCCACCTGATTCTGCGGGCGTTGGTTGATAATTTAAAGGGGAGCAACGGCGGAATTTGGACAAGGAGGGTGGGAGGGGGTGGAGGGGGGGGGGGGGTCGATGAATAATATTGCCAGCTTCCTCCGTTCCTGTTGGACAGAAGCAAAAAATCCTGCTGCAGAGCCCGGAGAAATATGTGGGCGAGCAAAAAAAGATTGGGAACGAGATCGCGCGTTTGAGGGATGCAATCACCAGTGCACCTTCCCGAACGCTGGCCCCCTCGGTGGCCACTGAGTAAAATTGCTTGTGTATTAGCAGGTAGAGAGAAGTTCGGAAGCCAGCATCAAAGAACTGGGTGAGTAACGGTGACTGATGCAGAAGTCTTCAGGAGGTGGGAAGGGAGAGGATGGAGAAGTGAGAGTAGTTTAGGTAGGCTGGTAAGGCAAGGAAGGACGACTACCTTAGAATGGGAGGGAATAGAAGGAAGGAGGGGGTGTGGTGGTGGTGTCTGTATGGTTGTGCAGAAATGGTGTGGGTGGGACACAACTGACGGGGAAGTCGAACAATACTCTGCCAGACCATTCCGTGCAGAGCGGTACGGACAGCCAGGAAAATAAATAATAAAATGGGGAATAAAAAAAGGAACTCGGGTAGGAGGAGGGGCTCAAGCTGCCCTATACAGGTTCTCCGACGGTGGCAACTAACTAGGCGACGGGCGGATGGGTCTGAGAAATGTAGGGACAGTCAGGAGAGTGATGGTGGGTGTAGCATGCTTGTAACTTTGTAGCACTAGGAGCGAGAAGGGGTACCGATGCAAAATTTTGGTGTGGGTGGGCTTCCTTCCGTGGACGAGAGAACTCTGAACGAGGGTGGAAATAGGTGATGGGGGGTAGTGCTTATGATGACTGGCCGACAAAGATCGAAGGACTGGGAAGGGTGTGTGAATGTGCAGATACACAGCAGAAACCATACAGACACAGACAAATGGACCATCTCCCTCCTTCTTCCCTCTCTCTCTCTCCTACTCAATATTCCGTTCTCGCTTTCTACCTCAAATAAAGTGAAGGGATGTCACAGACGGGTGTCCGAGTGGTGTATATTGAACTCTGGTTGAGAAATACGACACGACCATCCATAGACAGTGGTCCGGAAGACAGAGAAGGCAGTGACGGTGGAGGGTGGAGTACGGATATGGGATGCATGGTATGGATGCAGTAACCTCATTTCATTCCTCTCTCGTTCCGCTTGCAGTGTACGGACGGGTAGGGTATGGATTGTGTGTAGATGCGTGCGGATTGGAGGATTACAGTACTAGGTACACTACGGTAGATGATTATAATGGCCACCAGCACAGGAACCATCACGGCGAAGGCAGAAAAGAAGAATTCAATTGCCTTTCGCTGCTGCCCTCTCTTGCGGTGAGACGGTACAGAACCTGGATCGACCCAGCCGTGCTTCTCTGTGAGGAGGTCAGCAAGGGCATGTCGGGAGAGGGGGGGGGTTTGAATCGAAGGAGGCTGCCTTTCTGTTCATTTTCCTGTTGCGAACTCTTGCTTTGCTTGGTCGCTTGCGCTGCTGACGGGGGCTGGCCGTTGGACGTGGACTGAGTTGCCAGTACCGGTACTAGCACTAAAGGGGGTGGACTATTCCCCTTTGGAGCACAAGCGCCGTTCCACAGTAGTCTACTAACCCAATGATGGGTGTGGTCCAAGGACAAGCACCAAATACCTGTAACACAGCGATGATGGTGCGAAGGAAGGGTTTCTGCTGTGAAGTGCGCCGGGATGGAAGAGTCTACTTCTAGAAGTGGAATAAACTCTCTCACAAACAGGGTGCGGGTATTTCTAAATTGATCGAGAAGGAAGAAGCAATTATCAAACGCCCTCTTACTCGTCCGGGTTGATCGAGTTAAAAACCTCTTCTGTAGGGCAAGTTGGCCTGCATGAGGAGGACCTTCCCAAACCCTTTTTTTTTTCCTCATCCTCCCTGCCGATACGTGGGAGCATGCTCTCTGCTCGTTATGAAATAACGGGAATTGGTTAATGTTGACGCTAGGATAAGTGAGGTCCGTAAAGTGGAGACGTTAACAGGGTCCGGTGTCCGAAACAAGGGCTCCCACGGTGACGAACAACCCATGCCCTTTAGACTCGACATCCCCTAGGCAGCTTGGGCATTGGCTGCGTGACCTGAACCGAACTCGGACACCAAACAAAGACGAGACATTTGGAGCTTGTTTACTTGACCTCATTCACTAAGCTACCGGTGCGGCTGTCCTGGTTTTGTTGGAGGCTAAGGTTATCCCAACCAAATCAGAACTACCCTTCCAGACCTCAATGAACCAATTGAAGCTCAGATACGTCGGCTAAGTAAGGGCGAATGCCCTGCGAGAAATGAGTACCGGTAGGAAAGAACATAACCGGCTAGTATTCACGAACCCCAGCCGCAGCAAAAGAAAGGACGTAGCCTCGTCCCACCCAAAGGTGACCGTATCGTACAAAGTATCATAAAGCATCGAGTGGATTACCATGAATGTGTTGCACAGCTTGGGCTAGTGGACATCTCTACAAAAGGAAAAGAAACGGACAACAAATTAATTTCTTTTTTCCTTCCTTCCTTCCTTCCTTCCTAGAAAAGGATTCCTATGATTACCTATTCGGCCTTGTTGTTACCGGAACTCGCATGGTATTTTCTTGGTCTCGCGTGTGGTAAGGGGGGTTGGATTTATGACACCAATCCCTGTCAGAGTGAAATTAATTTCTCTTTTTTCCTTTCACAACGTGATGTGATGTGATGCGATGTGATAGGGCAGAGGAAGACGCGAGAAGGGCGCAAGGAAAAGCCTAAACTCCGCACCAAGAAATTGGCTAACCGCAGAAGGGTTAGTTCCAAGCGTTTGCAACTAAGTGGGGCAATTCCAGACAGGCAATCCAAAGACAGAATGGAAGAAATCTGACGCCCCACATCGAAGCACCAAGACATTCTCTTTTTCCCCTTTTTTCTTTTCTTCCAGAGAGAAGCATTTTTCAACCACTCAGATGTTAACGACGTCAACATTGTTTCCGGAATTCCCTGCCAGGATATAACCAAGACATCCACCCCCCCCCTCTCCAATTTGCGACCAATAGTATCCCGTTCCCACCCCCCTCCTGAGAATTGGCATGGCAACTGCTTGTTTTCGCATTAAACTGCCAATCCACGTTAGGTGTGCTGCGGATTACGCAACCTTTCCATGATCCTTCCAAGCCTTCCAGAAGCCGCCGATCTTTTGTGTCTCCTTTTTTTATTTTCTTTATCTCCTTGGCCGGTGAGACGCTGTTGTGTCGCCCCTGTCATGTCAAAGGCGGAGATGACTAAGGTGGTGCCTCAGTATTCCTCAGTGATGATGTGCGTAGGTACGATCATATAGCTAAGCTAATATTAGCTATTGGTCTGAAGTTTGCACATCCGCGAATTTTCAAAACGTCGCTTATTAACTTGTGTTTCTCAAGCACTAACGGGGGGCGGCACAACACTTTCCATCATCATCTCACCGGTCGAGGAGATAGGTTCACCCTTGCCGGTTGAAAACAAGGGACTTAGCATGGACTCGCCTCCGTCCCGCGAACAAACTCTGATACAGGAACTTGCAAACGGCTCTAGATCATGAAAGATCGTCGGCCCACCGCCACCCACATGAGGCTTGATTGCGTGAGGAAGGAGGATAAGGACGAAAGGATGAAATCACTCCCGAGGGGAAAACACTGTGGTGGGGAAAAAAGAAAGAAAAAAGGCGGGACATTTGGGAATTCCATGCACCACGTTGGATTCGCGTGTTTTTCTCTTTGTTCTACCGATACGCATCCGAATTGTAAGCCACGGCACGCTGTGGCTGCATGAAACTTTTCGCACCAAGTTGGCAAACTACGGTACACAATCTCTCCGAAACCAACAATGAAGGGGAAGAAAAAATAAATATTGAATTGTAAAAATCGCCTTCCCCTCCGAAATGCCCCGGATCATAGAATCCGAGTAAGCTTGCCGTAGTCATAAGGGTCTTGGATGGGGCAGCCGTCATACCGGTGTTTGGTTTGCCTCTACAAGTACGAGTACGAGTACAAGCAGGCTCACGGTAAGCTTCCTTGTTCTCGGCCGCAGCGTTTACCACAGCCTGCTACGGTTCGCCACCGCTAGTCCAGAGGTAACTTAAACCAAAAATACTAGTTTCCCGAAAGAAAAAAACTCTATCGTACGGTACAGCCCACAAACAAATTGCCCACGATACCGGAGTAGTGTCGTAAAAATCTAGACTACAATTCCACCCGACCCACGCCCCTCACATAACCCAGATCGTCACCCCTTTCCTTCCATTTTCTCAAAGATCCTTCTTTGCTTCTCCCCCTTTCGCAGTTGTGTCATCCTTGTCCCCCCCTGCGCTCGTGATCGCTGTGGAGCATATACCAACCCGATACCCAGGCACCGTTTCCAACACTGGCGCACCCAGGTCCCACCCTGCTTCCCCCAACTTTTGTAACATAGGCGTGAAGGACATGCCTATATCGTCCAATGTTTGTTTAACAATATCCAGCAGCGCCTGCTGAGATGGCCTGCTTGAATTGTCGGCTCTTCCCTTGGGCCAACGGTGGCGTATACCCCCAGCTAGAACAAGGGCGTGCATCCATGATTTGAGCTGTTCCTCGGGGCTAACCTTCTCCTTGAGACATATCGTGACCAAGCCTTTCTGGAAATCATACCACAGTAGATGCTTCTCGTTCTGGAATACGTTCGCGAGTTCGGTAAGGCTGACGCTCTCCTCTCCCTCCGGAGATTGACGAAGCGAGCGGATCAGCGCCGTCAACTTGACGCCGATTTCGGCGTTTCCAAAAACCCTAGATCCCCCCCATCTCAAAACACCATCCCTCTCGAAAATTCGCTCGCGTCGCGCAACCTGCCGCGGCGTCAATATTTCTCCGGTATCGAGGAAGACCGAACAAACGACGTTGGTCCTCTGGCGGTTCAAAGTGCGGAGCGCTACGGCTGTCACAGCCTTGAAATTGGTGCCTAGGTGAACCGCCAGGAGAAGCGCCAAGGATAACCATGTTGCCCACGTGGAGGAAATGTGCGATACGACAAAGCTTCCTGCCTACACCGGAGATTTCACGGAACAAGAAATTACAGTCAGACCCGCCAAATCGAAGCATAACAAAGCATTCCAATAAAACTTTAATGCAGCCTCATGAGTCGAGATGTAAGAAATTCGCCTTCCGACTGACAAAGAAAGGGGGAAAACAGGCAAAAAAGGCTTGCGGCTCCTCGCAGTGCAGGTGGGGGTAGGTGACGTGACCAGTTACTCGGACCGCCTCCGCTACGATTACCTGGGAATAGGAGCCGGATCATCTACAGCCAACGGAGCGGGGAACAGGAAGTAAAAGGGCAACAATTTGATACAAAGCACGTTAACGGCGAAAAAAAAAACTACGGAAAAAACTCACCAGCATTCCCATCAAGCCAATCACCGTTTCCTGACTCGAATCCTTAAGGTTTCACAATATCAGCGAATCCTGCCATACCAAAAGATTCTACCCGCGTCCACTTTCCCAATTTCGGGGCGCAAAACGGGGAGTCTAAACCCCTACCTTCGCATTCAACTCCCCCACGTTCCCACTACGAGCAAAGTGCACACTTAAGCTAGCCTTTGAGCCCCCACCTGCCACTCCGCATGCCGCTCTCAGGGACCCTGAACAACACAGCATTAAGATCCGGGCAGATCTTGGGAACGCTGGCGAAAGGCAGTCTAAGATCATGGCTGAATCGTTGAACACATCCGCTGCTAGGCGGTAGCGCTTGGTTTCCGCTTCCAACGCCGGGCCAAATCTGTGTGCAAATAATATCGTCGCCAACCGACTTACGCAGTCTAATAGGCTATGCATCAGATGGTGATGACGACAATAGCCAACCTCGGAGTAAAGTAAACATGATACCAAACTCACCCTGAGCAATTGTCAGCAGCAAAGCACCCGTAGCGGAAGCATTCGCATCTCTAAACAATTAATTAGTACGGCTGGGTCTCTATAGTGGCTAGCTGGCTGCCTGAAATCGCGAATATGGTATAGCTACCCGACACCGAATCCTAGTTGTATATTCGTCACAGGCCAAATGTTAGAAGCGATGCCCCTCCAGTATTAATTAAGAAGGGGTGATGGGGGAGGGGTCTTTTTGGTCATTCACCCTCAAGTACAGCTCTCGAACTCAATAGACCAGCAACAGACGAGGAGAATGCTTGCAAAGAATCCTGACAATACATGCTTTAGCTTTTCCGTGATATGATAATGAGAGTTCAAATTTCAAATTTCTTCACAACGAGTGTCTCACATATATCTGGTATCTATCTCGAATTAACAAGGGTAATATTAGCTATGATGTTTCCCTCGCTCTCTCATTAGGAAAAAAAACAAGAAAAAGAAAAAGAAAAGGCTCTTGAATTGATGTTACTCATTCCCCGCCTCACCACGATATAATTAAACTGCGCTGTAAATGGGAGCTGGGGAAAGGGGCTCATTCTAGTGGCTGTATCAGCAGCACCAATGGCGCCTTGACATACGCAAGACATGGGTAAGCACGCCTTACATACAGACCAACCAGCCAGCCAGCGAAGCCACACTTTCATCGCCGACGGAACAAAAAAACAGCCTTCAAGAAGGAATGGAGCCTCTGCCTTACGAGGGGCAGGGGAGGATGAAAGGGATGGTTCCCCCCCCCCAAAAAAGCAAAATCGTGAAACAAGTAATCGAGTCAAATAAAATAAATAAATAAATAAGAAATTCTTCACCACGACTTACCCAGTATAGTCCTCCGACACGCTCGCCGGATAGCCCGCCGGAAGGAACACGTTGACAAGATCCAGCAAATAATCGCCACCACGAGCACGACCACCACGACTCCTCTCCGGAACCTAACAGACAAACAATCCACCCCAGAGATCCCGTTAACCCTTCATCCATGATATCATACTGTCGTCGTCGTCGTCGTTGTCGTAGTCTTTATCTTCCTCGTCGCGTGCGCCGCCGCCACGAGGGGAGTGAGGAATGAGGGGGGGGGGCGTGAGGGATAAGAGAAAAATAGCCGAAAACTCACGATAACTCTTAACTCATCTTTCCCTCTGCCGGGAATATACGTGGCGGTCGTAGTGATCCTCCCTGACTCGTCGCGCTCGTAGAATTCGATTCCGGAGGTTTGAGGGGCCATTTTCGATGTCCTTTCTTTTTTTCTCTCTTTCTCTTGGGGAGGGGGGTGGGGGTTTCTCTCCAGCGTGTACTCGTACTGTAATGTGTATGTGTATGTGTACCGGTATGTTGTTGTTGTGATGATTGATGTTGGGCGGCAGTGGTTGCTATGCCTGCTTGCTTGCGTGCTTGCTCGCTTTGCTTTCTCTCACTTACCTTCTCCACCAAATTGGGTTTTCGGTGCGTCGTGGGAGAAATGCGACGCAACGCACGGACCAGCAGCTAGTTTCCGCTTCCTTCTTCACATGTGCTTGCATCATATTGGACGGATTGACGTTGGTGTGATACGATAAGCTTTTTTCTTTGGTTGTCTTTCCTGCTTGCTGCCATATCGTATCTCCCTTTTCTTGCAGGTGCAAGTGATAAAATTTACAGGGCCGTCCGCGAACTTTTTGTTTTTTGATATAATATACAATTATAAAAAGGCCCGCAGGTACAGTACAGTCGGGAAAAAAAGAAAAGGGAAGAAAAGAAAAGAAAGGTAATCCGCCAGCCAGCCCGAAAAATAAAAGATAACAAATGGCGCACCAGTTCTGATCCCTTCAGGAAAGAATGTGATGCACGTTTTGATGTAGGGAAAGAAGGGAAGTGGGGGGAAAACAGGGTGGTGGAGGAAACCATCGCACGGTACTGAATGTGAAGGGAAAGTATACTGTAATGGAAAAGTGAAAAAAGAATACGGTTCCGGTGAACTAGCCTCGGATCCTCGACCTTTCCTCATCCCCAACATCCCATTGTATTATCATATCTGGTCGGTCATTCCATCACTCCATTCTGCAACCAGTTTTGCCCGTTCGTGCTAAACTCCAACCCCTGTACTCCACATACCCGCCCAATTCCTACATCCGCCCATGGTAATATCATACAATCCGCCGCTCGCTCTTCCGGTCAACAAGGAAAGGGGGATAAAAAAAAATCGAGGTAACTTTTGAACGTCTCTCGTCTTGTCGTATACCGGTATGGAAAAGGCATATTACCGGTAGCTGATTATGCCATGGCCCCACCACTCTCGATAACCTCCATTTCCTGTTTACTCAACGACAAGCGCCAGAATCGTGGGGGCAGTTGGCTCCTGTCGAAAACCTGACCCTTGCCTGGAGAAATGCTGGGTGCCGTGGCTGGCTTGTAACCGCTCAGGGGCCCATGCTGTTGCGCTTCCTTGCGGTATTCGGCGAACGAGTTTGGCAGTGCTTTGGTTGGAGCCGCTGGGTGAGGGCGCGGAGTGTGATCAATGGATTCTGTGTGGAAAAGATTTATGTTAGGTTAGCATCTCATCCCTCGCCTACAAGCTCCCTGCAGACAGGCCCGGCATGGGGAAATTTTGTGCAACACGTACCAGGAATTGAACGCTTCCCCAGAAACTGGATAAGGGGGGTGCGTCCGGTGGTTGAGGCACGGAGGACTTTAGATGCGCTCATTGTGATAGCTTGGTTTCGTTTCGGGGCCTTGGTTGGTCTTTTGTTTGCGGCGCAGTGGAGGATATACGACTTTGCAGAGAAAGGGTTCGACGGGGGGGAGAAGAAGTGGTTCTTATCAGAATGCGGAGGAGAAGTGGATGGCAAACGGCCCAACGGGTATGAGGGGTTGTCGTGATATATCGGAACAATGGACGGTTATTATTTATTTCCTCCCGCTGGCTTGTGACGATGGTGTCTTTATGAGAGAGGATACTGTGGCTCTTCGGGAATAAAAATTGATTGATTTTGCGGAGAAGACTCCCGCGACTTGGTGGATGGCAGTACGATAGCGTTGGTTGTGGTCGGTATTGGTTCGGGCGTTCCCGGTTGCATATGTTTCCTTGATGCACCAACGGAAGCGGTGTTACGACCAATTATTGGTTGTCACCGTTATCTGTTTCTTTCTTTCGCTCTCACTCAACACCAAAACCCCGAGTATTGTAAAGGGCAAGATCAGGCAACCCAATACGTGATCAATTGGCTTCTAGACAGCTATAGAGTGGATCAACTACAATGCGAGGATTTTTGCCCTCTTTATACACATGTCTTATCAGTGATTCATTACTTTTCTTTTTCTTTTTGAGGATTCTGGCGGTCTCCGGTCTCTAGCCTTCAGCTCTCCACGGCTTCGTTTACTAGGGAGCAGGTTTTCCGTTCTCCCTGCCCCATCCTAATATTCCGTGTTCCCCATGCACGAATAGCATTTTCTTGCTTTTTGGCCCCTTTTCAAGCCCGTCGATAGACTTGGAAACCAGACTGTAGCCTCTGGGAAGTCTTCCCACTGATCGAAACATCGTGAAAGCGGCTGATCGGGGCCATTATAAAGATATAAACAATAGCGGGAAGACAATACATAAAAAAACAAGCTAGTCATCTCCTCGGGCAACGATCATGGTACTGGTTTAGTGTGACAAAAGCGTGCCTTTTAGTGTTCTTTTTACCTACACCAATAACCCCCCTTCCGGGCCATTTTCTTCCCATGACAAAGAGGAGTTACCCTTTACGACCTGGTCAACAGATAAGGAAATATGAGCTATGATTGGCTAGGTGGACAAAAAAAATAAAAAGGGCCGGCCCCGAACCGAATTGTAATTAGCCAATCCCACTGTGGAGCACACGAACTCAATTGTTTGCCCATTCTCGACGCATGGTGGAAATTTTTGCTTATCGGAAAATGCGGGGTTTGGGGCAGAAGGCGATGGGAGGGTGGGGAGCGTTTTCAAATTGCAACTTGACCACCACTGCCAGGAGCTCCCGGATCATCATCATGATCGCCACCACCACCACCACCACCAATTAATACCGGATTCCAAGCTCCGTAGCTCTAGCTACAGCTACGGTAGCTAGCTAGCTACTCGGCTAGCTCTGACGAGGACGACAAAGGAGAAGCTAAAAAGTGGGTGCTGGCGTTCGATAATCTTCCTGTTGGATCGCCAAATAAACCCGAGACCGAATTCAAGTAAAGTAGGTAGGCGAGGCTAGGTCATCAACCCGTGGCGTTCTGGCAGCTCCCAGTCCGCCCTCCTGCCTTCCCCTCCGCTTTACGAGAGCGATAGGCAGCCCTTTGTCTCTGACCTGGCCTTTCAAATGTGTGAGGTTGTGAGAAAAGAAAAAAAGGGCTACCGGTATCATGGTGAGAAAGAAAAAAAAAGCAATCCTCATGGGTCGCTCTGAGGGCATTCTGATACCAATGCTTTTCCATGATCACCATTGTCTGAGAAACCAACGACTCACTTCCACCCCAGCTTTCGCCAGGTGTGGTGGACCGCACACGACTTCCAACTCTACCATGCAGTGCTCCTAGCCCTTAAAGCACCGAACCGTACTGCTTCACTAATATCAAAGGTCATGCTCGACACGAGGCCGCGTCCATTCCTTTCTCCCTCTTTCAATCACACCTTCCATTCCTTGTCACTTTATGGCTGAATTGGTAGAACTGCATAGGGCACGGCTCGTGTATGGCGTGCTATTGGCGAAAAAGCAGAACAGGGCAGGAAAAAACCAAAAACACATATTCCTTTTTTTATTTTATAATGCTATTGTCACCAATCAAAGACGGCTGAGCAGCAGGTTCCCGGCAGCTACAGAAGAAACTTCCACAGCATTTGCCAAACCAAAACCATGGGTGAGAATCTTTATCGTGAATAATAATGCTCATTAAGCCGGAAACTTCCTCAATAAGTGCTCTTACTCGCAGTCAATCCCTCACCATCTTTCCTACGACTTTGAAAAAGTAAGGGATTTCGTAGTCCCCGGAGAAGAAGGGACTGAACCAAACCTATTATTCACAAGTGCCGAGGAATCCCTCCCGTTTTCTACCTGTGCTGTAGCCGTTCAGCCGTTTTTGATAGGTAATAATACCTGCTTGCCTGTTGGCTTGCACAAAGTGCAAGCCGGCCCTTGGTTACCTACCTACCCCCCACGAGCTGATGCGGACCCCAGGAAGGGAGGTGAGGGGAGGAATACCCCTAGGGTTGGGTGTCTGTGAAACATTGGTAAACCACTGGGTTGAGTCTGCTTTTTCGGTTCTCTTCTGTCTTCCTTCCTCGGTATGCACTGCGTATTACCCTATCATAGCACAGCATGATAGCCCGTACAGTACCAACATGTACCAGACGAGACGAGTATCAAAGATATCTCTGTGCGAGGGCCAGGCATCAAAGATTGGTACAGAGCAGGGGTTTCGGTGTTGATTTTGGTCATAATTACTGTAGTGGTAGGCTGCAGCCAGGTTGCCTGCGACTCAAACCTTCCATTGCTCAGGAGCCCGTGAACAAAGTTTATTTACTTATTTTTGATAGGCGCATTGAAGTGCACACCGGGCACCCCATCCAACAATTATTGCTCCTTAGCATTGACTAAGACAAATAGAGGTCCTCCCAAAGCCATGTTTCCCGGGTGTAGCACTGCTACCAAATTTAGTTATGCACTCTGCCATTATTTCACTCCTGACCCTTGTATAACTTATCCTGTAGAAGCCCAGATTGAGGGAAAGGTCTGGTTTCCTGCAAGTGAGAGCTACCGGTAGGGAATAGAACTGTACGGGTAGGAACGCAGTGACGAGGCTATGGTAAGTTTCCGGTTGTATAATATGTAAGCTAAGAGTGTGGATGGGTAATTCCTTCACTCACCCAGGCAGAGAAGAGGGGGGGACATATAATGATGAACCGTACCACCGAACTCCAAAGAAACGAAAGAATGAAGGAATGAAGGAATGAAGGAATGAAAATTAATGACAGAAGAAATCGAAATCATATTCTAACTTCATCATGATCGGCCACCAAACAATCAAAGAGTATGATACAGTACTTGTACCGGTAGGGCATTTGTCGGTAGTTTCTTCACCTTGGCCCACCGCAAATCGCACAGCCCTCCCACCAAGTTCATTGCCGTAATATCAAACCAGCAAATATGGGCGGGGAAGAACCGCCAAGAATCACATTTTCCATTCAGCGGATGCTTCTATCATATCCCTGTTCTCACCTCCCCCCCCATTCATTGAAATAAAAGGAAGAAGCAATAAATCACTTATTATTACTATTACTGTTATTATTACTGTTATTATTATTTTTCTTTTTTCCTCCTTCACTCATTATCGTTTTTTTTCTTCCCCTTCTTCCTCTTTCTGACTGTTGCTTTTCCAGAAATTGTTTCAGGGTTGTTTGGATCGGGTTGTGACAGTTCTGGACCGGAAGTGGTCCGCTCTTTTGTTACAACCGTACCGGGACCGTAATTCGTTACACCGCATTTTATCATCATTTTTCTTCTTCTTCCTTTTTTCCTTTTTTTCCTTTTTTTTTTCACTTTTCACTTTCTCCTCTCTAACTTATCTCGTCATCCACCTCTGTGTTGCCTCTTGTTTCCCATGGGGAAGAAAGGAAGGAAGGGTTGATGTGAGGAGGGTTGAAACAGATTGGTTCTTTTATGCCGTGATGCACAGTAGACCCTCGTGTCATGCTCATGGGCTAGGTGATCCATCATCATCACCACATTGTGACCACGCCAGCCCGGTAACTCGACCACCGGTAGAGTGTGTTCTATAATATCCCGTATGATATCTGTGACTGCCACGAAATGCGCCAATCGGTGTGCCGTGTCAAAGTCCCCAAGGGCATACCGGTAGGAGAAAAGGTACGAGTACAGCACAGGTAACGTAATATCCCCTGGAATAAAAAGACCACCTCTTCGTATCTAATCTAACGTAAGATTTTGGCATCGCGTCTCCTACACAGTAATCATAAAGTGTCACTCGAGATACTCATCTGCTCATTAGCACTTAATTAACCCAGCCTAACCCGAACTATTCACCTACCGTAAGGGGAGATCCTCGCATGAGTGGGATTGACGTTGGCGTTGGCTTGTATTAGTACAGCTCTGCCAAATCGTCCCATTTTATCCGTTTTTTTCTTACAGTGGGGCAAACTCACCTTATAGTGTGGCAAAACCACAGTCTTCTCGACGCCTCGTTGGCACATTCAGACTAGCTCCCCCATAGGGACCTTTAACTCCAGTTCCCAGTCGTACGGTAGTCTATCATACGAGAACATACGGTGTCTGCCACCATGCATAAGGAAAGAGGGGCACAGAAAAAAGGGCGCAAATCACACCAGATGGCAGGAGCGCCGAGAGAGCACCCCACTACTGTACTGTGCTGTACCCATTCAACCCGAGAGTCCGGCCCCGGAGGGACGGACGGGCCCCTCCAGAGTCATGCGATTTTGTGCAAACCTTTTGGATCCAACAGGCTGGGGGATATATACCAGGGCCCGGTAGGGCAAGAAGCTATGGAACGGTCATTCAAGGTTAACCGGCCAGATATATCCCTATCTACTCCGGCTAATGAGCTCCTACCCTTGCATCGTACCTTTGGGAAGGGGCGAAACCTTTGCACACATCAATGGGGAATTTCTCGACCCCCGGTGATGAGAGAACCCCGAAGAAGAAAAAGTATAATTGCTCCGGAGTGGGCCCTCCGCCTCCCAAATAGCCTGCGGCCTGAAGGCTTCACTAGAGCATGTGTATTATAATCTCGCCCGGAGGTATCATATTCTGGGTGCTCTGGTATGTCTGCGGAGGTTTGGGTGTTCGTTGGTGCTCGAGACCTTAGAGGCGGCATGTTCCGCCCGGGGATGGCATGCTAGAACATACCCGGGAAGATGCTTTCGCACAGGACTGGGATTATCTTGTTGGTTAACTGCGCTTGTCCTGTACTCGAGAACGAAAACATCTCCCCGCACCTGTGCAATTAATACCGAGAATCCGGGAGAGAGAAAAAATCGCGCCGTGTACTGCCGGCATGGTGGGGGTCCCTTTAGACCGGACTACAATACAACGACATTCGTGCAGGCTCACTAATCATAGGCTAATTAGGGGTTAATCATTTACCTTACACCTAAATCAACAGTTAATTCAAGATCTTGGCATATTGGCTGAGTTGTCAATGGTAAACGATCAGATGCAGCATTGTTCTATTGACTACCCGCCCTCCAAACCATAAACACCTGATGTCTTCTCACTCTGCTTCTATTCCTTATTCTATAGCTTCTAGCCTATCACTCTGTGCTTGTACCTCAAATAGGTGTTCCTATTGGGGAGCCCGTGCCATTCAAAGTTCAGTGCTCTACGGGAGCGGAAGCGGGCTGATTCAAGGAGTTCCCCATCACAAACACGAGTCCAAAATTTTCTTCCCCAGAAAAAGGGGCGAAAAACATAGCACATGGCGGGCCCTTCAGCCCTTCTGAATGAACGACGTAAATAAAACCAAAAAGTGCCAGACCTTATTGGGGGAAGCGACTCGGCCGACATGGCCTACAGTTTGATTATTTGCTTGTGCAGTACAGGTATAGCGCCAGCACCCTGTAATCGACTTCCAGTGCCACCCCGAGTCAGCGCGCTGGTCCCAATATATAGCAAGTAACCACACAAATGCCAACAACCCCCAAGCAAGCCCATACAAATGTCCCTTCAACATGAAGATCAATTACAGCAAGGACCACCTCCCAAGAATCAATTCCCCTCTGTAAACGTGGCCCTTGCATGATTTAGGATCACCGCCATACAGAACGAATAAGTAAGGTGATAACATGTGATGTCGCCGTTGTCAATCGAAATGTTTGGGGAATATTCTTTTTGGTTGTCATGCCAGTCGATTCTGAGGTGCCCGGCACCATATCCAAAACAGTTTTGCACGGAAACCACATGGCGTTGAAACGGTTTTCTCCGAAAAAAAATAAAAAATAAAAAAAGGGCCCCGACAAGACCAGACCAGACTAGAACCCTCACATGTCGTGCATAATTTATCGTCCAAGGACGAAGCTTTGTCCACGGTAGAGTGGCACAACAAGCACAAACCAGAAAAACCAGCCAGCCAGCCAGCCAGCCAGCCAACCGGAAACGCGTACCGTACGATAAAAAAGTCTGGATTGTTTCGTCTGATGAGATCTAGAAACCACGTTTCGAACTTCGGGTCGTGCCGGCTGCCCTATGGTGATATTAAGCGCCCTATGAGATACAGGGGCAGGGTAAGCAGCAGAATTGCAACGACCTTTTTTTTTTCTTTCCTTCTCCCTCCCTCCCCCTCGCCCGTCCCCGTCCGACCGAGGCTGGAGAAAAGGATATGGGACAGGTCTAGAATGCCGGATATCATACCGAATCGTTCCGTTCGTATCGCTGGTAACTTGCGGCACTACGGGTATCTCTACAGTAGAGTACAGTAGGGGGCGAAAAAGCAAAAAAGGAGAAAAGTCCTGCAGTGCCGGTATATTACCGTGAGACGACACAGTACGATGCCGATACAAGGAGAACCCGGAAACGGGGACAGGGTCGAGAACTTGAAGGTTTGTGTCTGGATTTATTATAGTTCAGTACCGGTACGGGCGCTCAGATGCGAAGGGATAATTTGCTAGACAGACTTTCGATCCCTGTGCTGTGGTTTTTCCATGCTGGGAGTTTGTACCGGTGCTGTACCTGTCTTCCTGCTTGCTTGCTTGCTTGCTCTCTTGCCGCAGGGTTTAACTTGTCTTTCTGCTCATTTGTGCTGCTCTGTTCATGGATACCCACCCGGTGCGGTCCCTGCACATTGGACCTACCGGTACTGTACAAACCTACCTACCTACTTACACTCCTCGCAAATATCTACCGACCAGCAATGATAACCATCTAAAAACTATCGCTACAGGCGCAACCATCCAGCCAGCGAGCAAAAAAAAAAAAGGGAACGGAAAACCCTTGTCTCATTTTCAGGCACTTTATGCCAAATACAAGCACAAACTGTGAAGGGGAACCCACCGCAGTCGGGCTGAGCGAGCGAGTTACGGTAAAAACTCCCCCGCAGCAAAGCAATACATCCCGTTCTAGTAATTTCAACATCCAATGCCTGATTCCCGCCCTTGGCGCGTTTTTCCGCTGCGCTGCGGTATTTTTTTTATGGTATCATACACCGGGGACATAAGTTTGGCGGGCCGAGTGAGTGAGTGAGTGGGTGAGTGAATGCGTGCGTGCACGGGCCAAGTCCTCAATCGTGCGCGTGCGCAGCGCTGCTGCACGGATATAGCACACATCTTTGGATGTCCCCCGATCCGACTGGATTGAGATCAGGCTGGCTGGTCCCATCATATTACCATGCCGGTACTCTATTTATTTTTTCCTTTTTTCCACCACCGCAACTGTATTACCAGTATGCGTGCATATCTACAATTGTGGAATCGTCCCCAAGCTAGGCTTTTTATGAGGATGAGGAATTATGTTTTTCATCGACATGGAGTTTTATGTTTGGTATGCGCAGGTAGTGGTGGTGAGAAGTGACGAGGAGGAGGAGGAGGAGGAGTCGCGGTGTATATTCCTGATGTGTTTTTGGGTGGCTTTTTTTTTCCCCTTCACTTTCACTTTGTCCTTTACTGTATTGGTTATGCGGATGCGGTCATGGATAATCACTCAGTATGCTGGATGGGTCTGCTGCCCTTTTTTATTATTATTAATGCACTTCACCTCGCCGAGGTGAATGAAGTTAGGTGGGGTGAAGTTGATCGTACTAGTACTCCACCGCACTGGTATGGGTGATAGATGGGTGGTGGCCTAACGCGCTTGTTTTGAAACCTTGTGGGAGTGCCTTGCTCGTCTCAGACAAGAAGCACCCAGAGGCAGGGATTAGAATGGTATGGGGCCAATCATCCGTGCGTACTGTGCTGTCAGTGCAAACAAGATTACCTACCGGTATGTACCCTCGGCGCTCGGGTACCAGTACTTGTTGCCTGGGAGGAGGAGCACCGAATGATCGAGTCTGCAGCATGACGAGGGTTTCGTCATTTCTGGCTTTTTGACGATTAGGAATCTTTTTTGCTGTATGAATGGGATAAGATGAAGGAGTGGGTCTTTCTATCTACATTTCCCTCGCGGGTCCTCGCGCTGATGATTACACTATCGCGAGATCCCTCGGAATATGCTGTTGGATTACTAACGGGGACACGGAGACTACCCGCCAGCTGCGATAGATCTGGTTTTTGACAGGTTTACAGGATGGCGAATACCGATTAATGAGATCTAACACGTCGAGAGGACTCAGGCTATACTCGAGCATGCCATGTCAGGGGAGCAACCAGTTTCTATTAGGAGCTTTTTAGTCTCTGAATCCGGGATTGGTGGCCTCGGGGGCAGCGAATCGCAAGACTTCCTACATGTATCCGGCAATAAGCATTAGAGAATACGACAATTGTTACACAACCACCACCCAAAAAACCTTGTCTCATTTCAGATACTTGGACTCTACGCCAGATAGATACAAGTAGATTAGTATTTCCTTTTTTTCCTTCTCCCTGCTCCCAGGTTGTGTGATAATGCAAGTTTGTGGCGCTCAGGGCTTTGCACACCTTCTACAAGCACGGTACCGGTACCCTAGTTTGCCACTAGCCGCCCAGAAGCATACTAGAGTACGAGAGCACGCTACTGTACAAGTACCGCCGTGGGTGCGCTAGCTTTTCTCCATGACGCTCGTATCGTTCGGCGATACAATACCGTGCGTCGAGATTACTGATTGCACTAGCTTCGGCCGCTGTTTCGAAAAATTAATTCAAAATGACGACTTTTGCAACGGGGTGAAAAGCGGCTTACCTTCGAACGAACCTTTTTTTTCCCACCGATTCTCCAAGAGTGGAAGGAATTCGGCTGTGCGATATGATTGTTGGTTAAGTCTCCTCCTCTCGGCCGTAATTTGACTTGGCGCGTTGGCGGTGGTGGATAGATGAATGTAGTGCCGTGCCGTATCAAAGGCCCAGGGGAAGGATGAGGAGGGGGAGACGGTGTTTGGGTGGAAGTGCCGGCGCCGATATGAGGTTCGTGGTTAGGTTGTTCCAGGCCCTCGGGTGTCGGTCAATGAGGTATACTGTGCATCGGAAACAATACAGGGCAGGGACTGACTACGGGCATTGAGTGGAAAGGGTAAAAGATGATCTGTGAGCCAGTGGAGCGAAGTTTATTGGGGATGACTCATCAATGGAGGTCTTATTCGCTGTCAATGATTTTTTTGACAGGGTACGCTGTTACTGGTTGCCATGATGGTTTACAGGCGTTTCCTTTGAGAATAGAGTTGTAGCATACTTCAACTCCCTGAGCGGAGCCTTTTCAATCAAGTGTCGGTCTACGCATTTGAAAAACCTCTGAGTTGCAACGCTTCTTTGAGGTATGGTTTCCAGACAACCGCGTAGATGCTTGGTTCGCGGAGAGCAGCGCGGGCTACTAGGACTGCACTTGGGCTGTCCAGACACGAGGGTCGTTGGTAAACACTGTCCTTTCGTGATAGCGCGTATAGCTCTTTAGGGAGTTTTGTATTTGCGAGGGATAGAGAAGAATTGCGGCCCCTAAGAAGTAGCAATGTCTCCGAGTGATCTGGTATGGTAGCTTTCTCCCCCCCTTGTCTCGAGGGCTCGAAGAGAGGTCCAGTTCTGTGCGAGGAGCTGTACGAGGAGCTGTAGGTATAGGTCGCGTATTTAAAGACACTGCTTCCCCGTAGTTTCCGCTAATAACAATAGGACCAGAAGCACCTTACCAGAGCAGTCTTCCACAGCCAGGAGACCTCCACACCCGGCGGTGCGATATTATAAGCTGTGTCATGGCAAACTGGATTCTTCGCAACCCATGTAGTCGAGTGGAATTGAATTTTCTCGCTCGACCTGATAGCGCAAAAAGCAGCGGAGGGACGGGGATATCTCTATGACCCAGCAGTCTTGATTCTGATATACCCGTCCCGCTTGTGTTACCTTAGGCTGCCACCAGAGAGACAAGCTGGATGGGGCTTCTTTAATAAATTCTGAGAATAAACGGGTGCAAGGGCTACGGCTCCCTGGCTCTTTGGCGGCCTATGTTGTCATCTTTCTGAAAAAGTTGCTTAAAAGTGTCCTACGAGTGATTTTATATGATTACTGAAGATACTATTTCAACTTGTATCTGCCATTCAACCGAGGCAGTGATGGACGATGATGCTGGGCTGAGGTGAAGGAAATGGGTATATATTACTGCTGCTGCTGTCGCTTTGGGCGTGGTAGGTAGCTTGAGAGGGCACATAACACAGTCGCACGTTCTTTTGTTCGTTCAACTATATTACAGCGGGTTAAATGTAACTTACCTACCTCCTGTGGGGTGGTGGGAGAGAAATAGGGTAGGAATTGTAAAAAAAAAGGATGAAGCCTTTTAGAAAATGTAGTGGGGTAGGATCAAGGTTCCGCCGGGGGAACCTTACATTCCAGCACCTTATTAAAATGGATTCTTTTGTCTACCTACCTAACCTAATACTTCAAGTCCCAAGAACATAGTGACATCCGATAGTGTTATGATATGAATTGGGAGTTTTCTCTTATTGACCGTTTCGTTGGCCTCTGTACTTGCTTGGTACCTCTGCTGCGCTATGCTGCTATCTCTCGTTGTCGGAATGCATACGTGTATGCCGCGTATGCATTCCTGCGTTCCGATGGTTTCCTTATGTCTGCTTCCCTTTCTTTCTCTTTTTCTTCTTTTTTACGAACCTCCTCTTCTCCTTCTGAATCACTTAGGCTCCAGTCTCATTTGTTGTTGAAATTGATACTAACTTAGACTAAATAAATCGAAGCAGAGCCACGTTTCTCGTCCACGCTTCAGATCTGGGAACTCGTGAGGACAGAGGGGAAGACATGATAAATCCCTAAATAGAGGAAAAAGAAAAAAAAAAGGTATGCAAGTCATGGCATTTATGGCATTTTTTCTAATTCCAACATTGCATAGAAACCATTAATCCCATCTACCCCCTACATTAAGCAATCACAACGATCCAACACAAGAGGAAGAAGAAGAAAACAAGTAATAATAAAAACTTCCACCCAAACCACCCCCACTTTCTTGCCCCCTCAAAAACCTAGGAGACAAACTTTTTATCCTTCAGGAACCTCAGCTTGAAAAACCTCCGCTTCCAACCGACCGCAGCCCCCCCCCTCCGGATCCACAGGGTCCGGGAGCTTCAAGCCTATCTCGCTGGTGGAACACTTCCCCCCACCCGAGGTGAGGTGACACGATTAGCTAATAGAGGCTTGCAGCAGCTAATCGCATAGAGATATGTGCTTTGAATACGCCCGTCACAAACGCTCACTCGTGGGCGTTGTGGTACCCACCCATGGCAGGAAAGCAACCGGGCCAGGTGGGCTATATAGACACGGGAGAATCGGGTGTGGCGTACTGTATTAGCCTTAGAGGAGGAGGAGGAGGTGGAGGTGGAGGAGGGAGATAGAAAAAGCTATGATCGGGAGTTTGTTTGGACCGATTCTCAGATGGGGTTTTGTTTTTCGACTTCTCAACGCAAGTTGGGGTATGATATCACACCCCACACATGATGATGATGATGATGATGATGATGCACGACCACAAACAAGCATAGTAGCGATCAGAGAGTATCCTACATATCATGCTTTCAGCTTCATTAGCTCTCCCGCCGAAGGAAACAAACAAACAAACAAACAAACAAACAAGGATATCATCATATTACTATAGAAACACCCCGGGAAGAGATAGTCATCCCCACCGCCACTACAGCAACCCTAGAGTATCACATATATATACCGGGAAAGCGCCTCACACTTCCAGCAATTGCGAATACCCCACCAACTTCCCCCCCAATCGCCAAGATTCACACACAAGCCAAGTCCTCCCCTCCCTCCGCACGCACACTTGCATGTATACATACATCGCACTTCTAGCATTTAGGCAATTTGGCATCCTCCCTAGCCGCCAGAAACATCCGCGAATTATCCTATTCATGCTGTTTGTGATAGTTAAGTTACCCCCCAGCACATCGAACGTTTAAAAAAAAAGTATTTTTAATTTTTATCATCATAATATGCGAAGCGCTTGGGGTCTTGTATTGTGCAGTGTTCATGTCATGACGGATAATTACTTTTCTGGTTTCTACCATGTCGATATAATAGGTATATGTATGGGGGAGGGGGGGTGTGTGTGTGAGGGACTTTTCACTATGCCGCGCGGGAGGAAATAAGTATGATAGCTAATGTAATACCGTAGGATAGAGAAGGAGGAGGGGGAAAAAGGGATCACGGCATTGGCCAAGTTTAATACGCTGTTCCGCAAATGGTGGAATCGGGGATTCACAGTTCGGCGCTGCTTGGGTAAGGAATTTTGGGAAGCTGCAGGAATCATAGAAGCAGCTACTTCTTTCCCATAGTAGAGGTATGGGGGCCTGTAGATTGGTGGCCTGTGATGTTTTATGCTATGGTGAGGCAAGGTGTGGTGGTGGCTTGGTACTACTGAGGGTGCCGTACAAAAGGCACATAGTTCGAGGTTATTGGGTGATTTCTCGGTTCTATTAACCGTCTGTCCGATTTTCCGTTGCAAGCTGCTCTCTACACGTTTTCCGGCTTGGTCTGACCTAAAACGGAACTCCCACGTTCATTGGGGCGGCAGGATGGTCAGGGGGAAAGCTTGGTTTTGGCTGTAAAACAACCACCGGCTCTAGTTTTGTCCCTGTATCATACTTTACAAGCGCCCCGGCAGCTTTCACCTCTTTATCAGCTCCCATAACGACAGAATCTTATCTTATCAGTGACGGCTGCTCGCAATGTCTTGGGTTGTGATAGAGCGTTCTGAGAAGACTGGCCAAAGCGCAATTCTCGTAGCGCATTGCCTCCTCGCTCAAACGCGAACAACCTAGTTTAAAATTGGAGGAAAAGCGATATTACATTCGCGAATGTATGGTAAAATTGCCATGATTTCCCCCACGTCCCATCCCACTCCACCACCCTCCCCGCCTCGCACCCTCTACCCAGCACCTCTTGTGAAGTCCAATTCAAGCCCCATCCTCCAAAGGTACGTACTCCTTTCTACCCCATCCAAAACGCCCAAGAACACCAATCCGCTTCCTAAAAATGATTGCGAATAAGCTCTTCCCAAGAATCATTCTAAAAAATAACAACTGACTGATGACACCGGCCAAACCAAACCAAAACCAAAACCAAGCCGGACCAAACCATGCACCGTACCCCCAATGAAAATGGATAAAAGAAAATAGATGAATAGAAAAAAGAAAAATAGAAACGGACAAAGGATGGGGGAGGGGGAAAACGAAAAAAGAGCAAAGAGGAAGGGAAAGTGAAATATCGTTTATAATGCAACGCCATCATGCTGTGTATCTCCGGTAGTAATATATGGTCTAAGAACAAAGGGGAAGATAGGTAAAATGCCGGAAATAAATAATACTCCCACTCCCACTCTTTATGAAAACGCGGCCGGCGCAGAGAATGAAGAGGAGATGAAATACAAAAGACTTACTCGTGGAGGGCGGCTACTGCGCGCCTATAGGCGAGGTAATTCAACATCTTGTCCACCACAAGAGCTACAGGTCCCGAGTCAGTAACGCTGCTTCTAAGAGACCCATCTAGAGAGGGTGGGCAATACCTATGAAAACTATCAGGCAAACTTGCGGAATCGGCCAAGGGCTATACAAGTAATCGTAATAAAGCTCCCTATCACCCGCTGTATAAAGCCCAACCATTCCATACATGACGAATCCCACAACGACCCTTATCCCAATCGCGAGGTAATCGTGAACGTCCTTGTTTCGGCGAACCAAGAAGGTGAACGCGGCGAGTAGGATAAACGCGCACCCCAGCGAGACAAAGAAGTATTCATAGACTAGGTTGAACACGCTGAGGACCTTTCCTAGCGGGCCGTCTTCACTGAACGGCTCTTCAGTTTTTCTGTAGGCTGCTGCTGCTAGTTTAGGGACTTTGACGCCGTAATACTCTGCGATTCCAACGAGTAGCTCGGATAGTAGCTCGTTGACCATATGTGGATACCCAGTTTCTGAAGTGGCATTGTTGCTGGCGAGGATCACCAGGGAATCAATATTCGCGGTGATGTTTGAGTATCCTTTCACTACAGTCTTGGAGCTGCCGTCCTCATACAGAGGAGAGAACTGTTCTAGGAACCACTCTGCCACTAGCGTTGGCTCGGTGAGGGCCTCGGCCTGTTGGAAGATGGTGGATATGTAGGTGTTCATACCGTGCCAGGTGGTTAACTGTCGGAGGCCTTCTACAGTGAGGACAATGGAAAGGTGGAAGGGGAAGTGCAGGAGGGTCCAGATTTGCTGACGGATTGTGCCGTAATGGACGTTTCTGGGGTTGTAGTCGAAGTAGAGCATCCAGAAAAAGTACTAATTCAATATAAGTGAGCGGGTGCGTATAAGGGTTGGTAGGGGGGAGTGATATACGATGACGGCTAGAGAAGCTGCGACGATCCCAGCTAGGTCAGTTGTCCACCCAGTGCCCTTGACGATTGCGTTGATAGCTTTAAGCATGACGATGATGCCCTCGCCCAGAATGATAAGTGTTAGCAACCCCATTCTTTCGACGAGATGCGTCTTCTTAAAGCTGACCACCCTCCAGACACTCGAAGTCCCGATAATGGCACTGGCCTCGAATATCGCCGCGATATACCAGCCGATGTAGGACTTTGCCGGGTTGCCCTTTTCAAAAGCAAAGTACAACTATAATCCCTCGTCAATGTCAGCAAACTGCTCTCAAATCATAATCGCGGGGATATGGATATATAAACATACCCCGAGGTAAAGGCTCCCAGCCATAGCCATGGTCAAACAATGCAACGCAAGCGGGAGCATGGCCTGCTTCTTAACCCTAGCAAACAACATAACCACAAAATACTGTATCATAAGAACATACCGCGAGGACATCAACGCGAGCGTCATAGTCCTAAGCGCAGTAACAGTATGAGCGTCGGTGGGATCCAATGGATTCCACTGCGTCGATACAGACGAGAAACCAGCCATCACTATGAAATGGATAGACTTGCATATCCGCTCATACACCGAGTCTCGGGAGAATCGAACGTCCAAAAGAGTAACATGCAACCAAGTAAACCAAAGGATAATGAAGAACAGCCCGTACGAGGCCAAACCTGTGGTGTTTCGTCAGCCAAGTTACGGCCTAAGAGGTATTGGCGGGGGACAGACTCCTCTTCTCAGTTATATAATGCACGGACGTGACAGTCGTAAGATTAGCAACAAAGAACAGGTCATAGAAAAGCTCAATCGGAGTCGCCTCTTCGATTTCCAGTTCCTCTTTGTGTGTCATACGCTCTCCTTGGTCGAGCATGCTCTCCCTGAAATCGGCCCGTGGCTTACCACCAAGCACGCTCATACTGGAGCTGTGCGACAGCCTCCCGGGGCTACCTTCAACCTCATCTTTGAAGGGACTCTTAATCCACGGGAGTAATCTGGCCTTTCGTTGCTCTACGATCCTCCTGTACAGAGTCAGCGCAAAGTAAGAAAATTTGAGCCGGGGAACGGGAAACTTACTCCTTGATGGTGCTATCCACCAAATTATTCATGATGTCGGGAACGCCAAGATATGCGGAACGCAAGAAAAATATACCAGCAGTGGCCTGAACGGGTTTGTTATATACTGACAGCTCGTGCCGGTTAGATCCTCACTGAGTAGCTAGCTGAGCCCGTGGATGGGCAGGCACTCCCTGCCCACCCATCCATCCTCTATAACTATATGGGCTCTTTCCATTTCCGCCCCGACCAACACACCGGCCCTTCCCACCACCACCACCACTTCCACCACCATTACTACCACCACTCAGTTTCACAAAAAACAAAAATAAATAGGTAAAAACTGCTTTTTCCCCCCGCTGCCACGTACCACACCATCTAATCAAGCCTTTCAGTGTACTCGAGTAGGGGCGTTATTGTCAAAGTAACCAATCACCGAAATGGAACCTAGAATCCCAGGCAGGGGCCGGCTGCGAGGAAGCTTGAGCTACCGTGGCACCGCCCGGCTCGTGGGGTGCTTTTCTGTTTGATAGGTGGTGTGTGATGTTGAGTACGGTAGGGGGGGGAGGAGGGAAGGAGGGGGAGGAGAAAGTGTGTGCGTAATCGGCGTGTGGTACGAGTAGGCATTGCTTTATAGGTGGTTTTGTTGAAGGGGCTGAGAGGGATAGAGGTGAAGGTTACCGTGATGATCTCGGGGGGTGACTTATTAGGTGCCGGCAATTAATCAACAGTGTAGCATCGCAATCTAGTAAACACTGCTACCGGCCTTCCTGTGGTTCCGTTGCTGAAGATGAGAAGGGCGTTACAGTACCACCCAGGCCAGTCATGGATATTATGGTACAATACAGCACCGATATTGCTGATGTTATCATAGGGATACTCGTAGGCTGATGAGCACTATGCAAACCGAATTCACCTTCCCCTTCTCAATCGAGAGTGTTACCAATCCATTAGTTTGTTACCTGGACCCTAGCATCTTGCCCCTCCCAAAAAAAAACGAACTACCGTTAGCCCCCCCGTTTCTCTCCTCCGCCGCACTGCCCCCGTCCTCTCATACCATAGATTCGTAGGCGTCTACGGTACCCCATCAACAAACCCAATCCCAGCACTCATCTTCATCCCTTTTCTCAAGAGTACGAGTACTTGTACCCCCCGAGCCGGAACCTCTACAATTGGATCATTATTTCTCCGACCGTCTGTCTTTCGGTATGTAGCTGCCCAAACAGGTGCTGTCCGATCTGAATCCAGAAGGGCTCCGCCCACTCTCCTAGCCTACGGTACCGGTGGTCTCTAAGGGTGAAATTAAAGGTAAAAATAAACCAAATGAAGATCTTATGAGCATGAAGTCCAGGATAATTCTTGGCGATCGAGATGGTGTCAAGTAATATCTTGCCTCACGGATTTCTCATCTGACTTTTTTCCGGGCTCAGCTAAACGCCGAGTCTCGCTAGGCGCTTGGCAAAAAAAAGAACCCCTTAGGCAAAAGCTTGGTTTGACTGCATGGATGCAGTTCTTTCGATGGTTTATACGGTTGGCTATGATACAGGTGCCATGGATGCTGTTTGGATGAGATTAATTTTCAAAGGGCCTGTATTTTATACAAGGCTTTAAGGGCAGTCAGGATATGAGTAATTACCAGTATAGAGGCGGCGCGGGCACATATTTGCGATGTGTTGCTCGGATGTTCCATCCCGTGCGTAACACTGTTTCTTAAAATAGTTTCAGCAGGAGCGGGCTGCAGAATTGGCTCTACAATGCAATATGATATGGTACGAACACCAACGAGAGGAGGGACACGCCATACACTAAACCACAAAACCCAGTACACTAAAGTACAAAAGTGAAGAAACCGAGCAACAAAGAAATAGCACAAAACATCCCATCATCGCCAGGGCAAAACACAGACCGTCAAACCACCATCTCTGGGCCTCTATTGGGCCAAGCAAGCTTAAGCCAAAATCCCGTCATACCAAACAGCATAACAATTTCTATTCAAGTCCGCCAATGCAACGCTCCTCTCCACAAAAGCCCCAACCTCGGAAATCCACTCGGCCATACCAAAGCTAGTCAGAGTATCCCCACCACCCGTAGCAAGCCGGACCTTCTCCTTGGAAGTCCCCGCATTGAGCCTTGCGAGGACGAACCCGCGGAGCCTGTTCGAGACGACTCTGACAACGGGGTCTTGGTGCTCCTGAGATCCCGAGCGAGCTGCGATACGGGTGATGGCGGAGGTAACATGGGAGATCACTTGCTTCGGTGTAGCCACGGTTTCCTGCAGGAATGTGCAGAGGTCCTGGGCTATGGCTGGTGGCTCGAGGGGGGTTTCTGAGGAGAGATCGGCGGAGATGCGGTCTTTGAGGGGCTTCCAGGAACTACGAACGTCGCGCCGTAGAAGATTCTTGATAGTTAGGCCCATCGCTGCACCTAATACCAGGCCTCGGAATTCCTCGCGATAAGTCTGGATTCGCTCAATGTCCAGATGGAAAGTTTCGGGGACTTCCTGAAGGGTCAGAGGGCCACCCAACGACATAGCCAGTGATGAGAAGGCATGATTGTAGATTACGGTAGATGAGGGCCTATTGGATGGGTGATTAGCACTTTCAGGATCGCGTGACTGAGCTTCTTCGAGCCTCTCCTCTTTAGCCTTGAGGAGCCACTGCTTTGTTTGAGTCAGAGTGGTTCGGCCGGCCTCGAGGTCTGCAGCGAACAAGCGGCGCTCATAGGGCACTGCTTCAGGTATCACGTATTGGGCGGACATCATAAGGAGAAAGTTTGCGTGGTCCAATTGTAAGAGTTCCAAGACATCGAATAACCGTTGGAGGCGATGAATATAATCATCAGTGTCGTTAATGAGCGCTTGTACGTCCTCGTCTCTAGCAGGTGAGCAAATCTTGGGAAGAATGGAGAGAACAAAAGAGAAGAATTTCTCATAATCATAGGAGCCAGCGCGGCACTGTTGCTCGATGATCTGAATATCGATGCTATCGGAGATCATCCTATGGAGTGAGCCAGTCGGTTCCAAAAGCCGCAACAGCTTTCCCTTGACGCTCTCCGCCATTCCCGGTATCCACTTGGCCAGCTCTCCGCGTTCCAGGACGTCTTCCTTCATGACATCCCAAAAGGCTCTCCTAGCCTGTTCTTCCACCATCTTTTCCAACCCACCTTTCTTTCTAGTCTTTAGCTTGAAGTCCTTGTTGAGGGCTAGCTCATGGACAATCTGGCGATTCGAGAATATCGCACCATCTCCCATTGGAGGAAACCTACTCTGACCTGCTACACCGGCTGGTGTTTCAGGAGGCTGGGGCGAGCCAGCCGGTGAGACGGAAGCAACGGCGGTATCGGAAGACACGGAGGATTCCTCGTCCTTCGTGGACACCGAATTACAATCAGAAGCAGTAGGGGTAGCTCTTGGTCTTGTATCGCCCTTTTCTTTCTTGGGCAGTCTCGTCCTTCTAGCTTCTTTGACGGCCTGTCTTATCAATGCCCTAGTCCGTTCCCCAGCAAGCCTCCGGATACGAACAAGGAGTAACAGTTGATTCTCTCTGATGCCTTCTTTGAAGTCCGATGCAACATGCTTTTCCGTATCATCTTTAACCTTTTGCCAAATGAGATCTAGCTCAGCATACTGGGCTACCATGGTATTGATAAGTATTTCGGAATCCCGAGTTTTCCAGGACGTGAATCCTGTATTGAAGGCATCCCACGCGGTAAAGAGGCTTTGGTCGGGAGGAAATGTAGGAGAAGATAAAAAGGACTCGAAGGCAATTAGGAGATCTTTGGATTTAGTTATCAAAGCCTGTATGAAGCGATCAAGGTCAGCGTGTGTTCGTGAGCCGGAGATATCAGTGGGTATTACTTTCTCACTTTCACCATCATCACTCAAAACCTCGCCTGGATGACCAAGTATCAAAAAGGCGCTTAGGAAAGTCCGACAAGCCTTTTCGATCTCAGTCTGCCCCTCTTCAAGATGCTCTAATAGCCCACAAAGTTTCAAAAGCCTTGCAGTGGCTTTCTGAACCTTCTCTTCCTGAAACTTCATAGAAATAGCTTCAAAACTGGTGTCCCTAACACTCTCGATAGTAAGCCCGAGCTCCAAAAACCTCCTCACAATCTCTCTATTCCTATAATCTCTATAAACTCGCTGGATGTGAACCGCTGCCTCCTCTTTAAGCATTTCGGCAGGTTTAGCAGCGCCAAGGCGGTTCTTCTGCAAAGACCCAGCAACGGCGTCATCGCCTTCCTCTTCACTACTGCCGTCAACCTTCATACTGGAGCTAGACCCCCTTTCCCGTCTCTTGCCCCTACGCTCCCGGAGGACTTCCTTCCTTCTTCTCTCAGCCTCAAGCATCCGCTCCTCAACCCCACTCTTCAAAAGCCTCGCCTCCTCTTCCCGTCTAGCTCTGATCTCCTGTGCAACCTGCTTTGCCTTCGCAACCTCACTGGCACAGCTCCCCGCAATCTTGGCCAGAATAGCATTCCGGCTGTTGTGTGCTTGGCTCAGGCTCTGCTGCAGCGCAAGAAGACGCTCGCTTACGGCTTCGTGAGAGTTAGCTCGCGCCCGGCGAACCTTCTCGACGTATGCTGCGCGTTGGCGGAGTAGCGACTTGCGGGTCTCGAGGAGAGTTTGACGGCGGGTTGTGGCGAGGTTCGAGTTTGTCAGCGGGTGGCTGCAAGGGGAGGATGTTCCGGGTCTGCGACGCTTCCTGCTGAACCGGGCCTCGAGGTGTGCCGGGGGGTTCCAGCCGGGTGAAGAAGCCGAGTCTCCGTCGTGGTGCAGCATGTTTGTTTGTAGCTGTGCTAGTACTGTCGTAATGTGGTGATATGAGGGGGTAGAAGTGGAAGGAGGTTGACAGCTGCAAGCGACGCGAGGAGGTTGGTAGCTAGGGGTTACGATCGATTGGCGGGAGGGAGATGTGGAGGAAGAAAGGATGGGAAGAAGGGTTGAGTTGTATGGACCGGGTTCAGTTGAAACTTGGGATGCGTCGACAAACTTGGCGTTCGTCTGCTAACAAACTTTCTCCAGCTTCAAATGTTTTCGGACCCGTATTATGAGGTTGTTTCAGGATCTGTTTGGCACCCTGAAATGCCCGACTTGATGAGATGTGGGATCTGTTTCGAGTATTGTAAAAAGCTCACATCACAAAATGCTTACTACATAGTCTACCTATATCCAGAAACCTCTTTCTCATCCGTTTGTCACCCCACCCAGCCTCGTGCTATTAGTAACAAGAGCACTGGACCATCAGACAGAACCCGTGACGCAATCCCTGCAATTTATTCCACCAACGACCACCGCCGAATCACTAAATACTACTAGAATCCAGCAGACATCTCATCCGCACCTCTTGATGAGAGCTTGAGACACAGCTAGTCCTCTCTCCTTTCGTCCCACCCCAACTTCCTTTGTCAGAAAACGTTTCCCCACCGCAAAAGGAAAAAATAAGAAATAAAAAATCACACGCCAACAAGCTCTCCCATACTTGTACTCGTAGCGAGCAAAGAAACGAACAATTGCTTAACCTCTTCCCCGCATCCGTAGATCAACAATTAAACCTTTCCAAGGAGTCCCTCCGTCGCTCCCGCACCCGTCAAACCTTCGATTGGACGTCTCGAAACGAAACGAAACGAAACGAACAATATGGACTCTGAATTATTAGCCCACCAAGCACGAGCAGCGGTGGATACCCTCACAGCACAACTCCGCTCCTTGGAGTAGGTCCCCCGCACCCCCCCAAAAAACACTACACAGTGTCGTCGTCATCAGCTGATGCATGGACACCTTTTCACAGGAACGAGCAAACAGCGCTCCTGCAGTCGCTACAATTAACCTCCACAACGCTTTCCACCCTACCCGCTTACAACTCTATCGCTCCAACCCTCTCACAGATCCCTGTTTACGAGTCAAAATTGGCCCGTCTCAAGAGCGCCATGGCGGCGCAAACGCGGGAGGTCGAGGAATTGAAGCGGCGGGCGAGGGAGGCTGGTGAGCGTCGCCGGAGGAATATCAAGCGGATAGAGGAGGCGAGGAGGGGGGAGCGGGAGCGGGACAGGACGGTGTTGAAGGCTCAGGCTCGGGCTGTGGAGAGTGAGGAGAATAGCAACAATAAGGAGAGAGATGATGGGGAGATTTTGGCGGAGGGGGAGGCCAAACGAGGGAGTATGTCGGTGGGGGGGCCATCGAGGGAAGGAGTCGTCAAGACAGTCAAGAGGAAGAAGAAGGCTCGGCAAGCAGAGATTCAGTGAACCCATTCCCCTCAAATGTTTTTGGTAACAATGTTGTATCCGGTGGCTTGCGATATTCGGGTTTTTTTTATATTGCTTTACTATTATTACCCCTTGTCATCCTTACCATCTTTCCCTGCCTCAACAGCTTCCTTCCTTCCTAGCGGAGGCCTGTCACAACTATTCGCCCCCGAGCTCAGACAGGGGGTATATCTTCACGACATATCACTCGAAATGAAACATAATTACAAATAATCGTGCATAATATCATACTTCCTAGCGCGACATCTGCAAGTGAGTTTTCACGTGTTTAATGGATCCGTTTTACCCCTCCTAAGAAACCAAGCGAACCACTTCTATCAAGACCCCTGCCATCAGCGAAAGTTACTCATCTCCCTCAGAGCAACGAACTACAACTGCAGTGAAGGGCATCTATCTGCCCCTCAGTGAGGGGGCCTAAGCAACCTCCGTAAGATACAGTAAGAACTCGGATAATCGGACCATATGCTAAGATGTTGGAATTGCCTCTTAGTATGCTCTTGGTGTTTTTTCCTTCCTTCCTTCCTCTGCCTCGTGGGGCAGGTTTTTGGTGTCTTTCGCCCCTTTTCTAGAGGAGGAAATTTCGGACTACATAGCATATGGTCCGATTATTCGAGTTCTTGCGGTGTCGTAGGCGCAATCTGTATCTTACCATTTTCACGGGCATAGTAGGACCCCATCATCTTCTCAACAACACTTACACCCTTCCACCGACCAACCCCTTACTTACCAAGAAAAACCAGCACCTCCCATAGACTTTTTCTCACCTCCACCTCCGCCTCCATTTCAGAATGCGAGGACTACTGCAATAGCAACTTTGCTATCCCCCTCCGGCGAGCCTAAGCGCCAGCAGCAGCTAACTAACCTAGGAAATAACAAGTAGCCAACACTGGCTTATATATAACTCAATCGAATTCAGCGGTTGAACCCGTTTTTCATAATAATATTACACTCCATACATCAGGATTTAAGGCATGCAGGCAGAGAGTGAGGGCTACTCCCGACTAACTTACGACCTGGCCTGCGGGCTGCTCAGTGGGCGGGCGGGGCTTGATTGGGCCGGGCCCACACATTGGTAGGACCGCGGCAGGCACTGAATGGAGATATACCGGTATAGTGGGCTACTGCGCTCTTGAACCGTATGTATCATACTGTACCTGTTCACTTCGCCAGCAGAACAGCTCAAGGTTTATTTTGCCCCCTGGAGCATCCTGCTAACAAAGTGACCAACGGAGGAGCCAAAAGATACCCCATCACCAAGTGAGTCACCAGACGTGCGAAATTGGATACACAATGTCACAATAGAACTATTAATTAATCCATAATATGAGGTGGTCTAGCTCATCGGCGGCCACCTCAACAAATTCCGTAAAACGCCTCAGCTTGGTGGATGCATTCACATCACTGAAGCCACTGACTTAATTCATAAGTATGATCAAATTTTGGGAATAATTAGTTTGTTTATTTCCTTCGACATGATGGAATCATGCCTCTATAGGAATAAATACCCCCCGACGCAAATGCGAACTGCGCGGTCTTCCCTGCTGTGAAGTGATATTAGGCTAATATAGAGTGGTCAAGAAAGGAAAGAAATAGCAAAAGGAAAAGAGTTGTGCGCGGCCATTAGCTCACCCCGGCCAGACGGGTAGACATCGAGGGGTTATGGGGTAAATGTTAGAAGAAATGTAGCGTAATTACAAAAAGGTGTCCCAAGATGGGGAAAAATGCAAAGCAGCCCGGAAAAAACGCCAGATCCAATCCCACACACAGCTCCGTCCTCGTAAAATAGATATAGTAAAAGAAATTTTAGGAGAGAATAGAAAATGGTTACAAGAAGAGTATAGCAAACCGAGTAGCAAAGTGGTTAAAAATTATATCTCCGAAAGCGCTATCGTAAAAAAACAAGAAAGTGCAAACAGCCTCCCGTACAACTACGTAGTCAACTTCAACGTAGCATATGTGGCTTAGTATGGCCCCGGAGAGGTGCTCACCACCCCCTTGAAGAGGACGTCAACCCAAATGGGCATCTCTTGATCGTTATCCTTGACTGTGATAGCTGAACTAGGTCCCATGACCTGCATCTCCACATCGCTCTTGGCTTCAGCATGTTCCACCGAAACTGATTGAGAAACCATAATCCCTCCAGTGGTGAACGGATTTAGACTTATACTGGGGCTAAGTTCGCTGGTGACAAGCTTCTTCTCCGAAGACGTTGAGGGGCGACTAGAGACTGGCGTCAAGAAACGATGTCCACCATTCGGCCAAGGCCTCAGAGCATCCCTAAGTCCCCTCTTCGATAGTGTGCTAATAGGCCTTTGCACAACCACCGCCGCCTTCCCAGAGAACTCCCGATGTGTGTTCCGGGTCTGAACATCATGATCGTCTGTGTATGGGAAACATCTTTGCTGCAGTGAAAAAAAGCGGAAAGGAACGAAATCCATCTTCGGACTTTCGTTGATTGCACGTGCATGAACAGGCATCAGCGTTTTGAAAACCATTATGACCGCAACACCCAAATCGTTTTCGGGGGTAATTTGGCAAGGGACTGCAATAGGTTGTGGAAGGAGAACAGAGTCGGCAAAAAATGGGTCCTTGATATCGCTGATCAAGCCCTTGAGCGCCGCCTTGAGCGAAACTACAAACGGAGGATCATTAAGCGCCTGAAGAGAAGTTGAACCACCGTCTGGAGCATCCATATCATCAATGAGACGCTTCACAGTCACACCCTCGTTTTCCCTCAAAAAGTTAATATGCCTAGCTTCGAGCGCCAACATTGGCATCTGGACAGTTGGGAGAGAGTCTAGTTGGTCAGCGCGCACTAGGATCTCGAAGCCGCCGTTGACATTCGCACGAACTGCGAAGCATCCAACATGAACTCCTGGTTGGAGCATACGCTCCGCTGAGTTGTATGTTCTCATCGAGTTGAGGTGAGGTATCAGGGTTTCCTTGGGGACCTGAGTTGACCTGCTGATGATATCAATAACATTGTTGGTTTCCGTGAACCGGTAACCCGTATCTGTTAGATTCGCAGCTTCGGCCTTGGTTACTTTCTTTAACAGAAATAAAATTTTTCCTTTTCCGTGTCCTGCCTCGACGTCCGTATAGTCCGAGTTTTTTCCAGGAATCATATTGTTCACACTAACCCCGGTAGTGATTATCTCGTCATAGAGAACACCCATGTCTTCCAAGCTCCTATGAGTTCCATCGGCTAAATCCTGGGCGGCAATACAAAACATCTCACGGAACACAAATGAATAGTCTTCGACGAAATCTGCGGAACGGCGGTTGAGATTGTAGTGTCGAAGATGCTGTCTCATGCCCTCTATCAGGCCAGACAAGGATTTCCAATTTCGAGTGGTTTGATACATCCAGTGGAATACTGGATGTGATTTGCCAAGAGCTTCCTCGAACGACTAAATTGCGCGGTAAGAATTAGTAAAATGATATTCAATATGTATCTTTAGGGCCGAATACCTTCTCCTGAAAACTGTCTGTAACCTCCTTAATTGGCAGCGTTCCATCCGGTAATACCATCAATCTCCCATCGTGATCAAACGTTGCTGACGCTAGAACGACCTTCTGTGCGCGGATACCCTCCATCTTCCTTGCCCTGCTTGCTACGATAGCAAATACCAATAGAAGGAAACATACAAAGACCGACTGATAACGTGGTAAGCTCCCGTCCCCCGATAGAATACATACATAGGACATAGAATACTAACCAAGACAATTGTAATAATGACAGTCGCGTTCCTAGTATCACGATTGCGTCCAGAACCCCCTCTTAATTGGTACCGCGTCCCAACACTCGCACACCAGTGCATGCCACTAACACCACCGCTGAGAATCATAGCGCAGAAAACTCTCTTGTACCAGTTATTCGTAAAATCCCTTCGCAAAATGAAAAACATCGCCAGGGCTGCTATCGTCGAGGACACAGCAATGAAAATTGAGCCGATTACATAGCTGGCATCGTAGTGTGACCGATAATTTTCTATACCAGATTGTCCCTAGATTAAAAATAAAAAAGTCAGACACACGAGTGAGAATCAGTGATAGGGGCCACCCACAAGGTAATGCATCCCACAAATGCTTAAACCAGCAAACGTTCCACCAAACCCGAGCCGAAGGTAGCCCACATCTTCATTAGTGCCTATCAAGAGGTATGCGAGGAATAGCACAAGAATCGGAACAAAGAACGATAGAGCCGTAAATGTCGAGCTGTAGGCAAGTTGGAGTTGCTCCATTCCAACAGCTTTAGGATAAAGCACGATTGCACGGTTCCCAACAAAGTGCATAGACCAAATAGCCACACCGCCCATTGTCACAGATGACCCCAGAAGAAGATACCTATTTTAAAGTTAGCAGCAAGGCTTTGATGTGAGGTTTGTTCACGAGCCATTGGGACTCGTGACCAGCCGATCAATAAAATAAAAAAACGGGACATGCAAGGGTTGACTTACCAATTGTATAAACCCCTCTGAGAGGTTCTTCTTTGGAGAAGTTCAAGAGTCGAAAGGGAGCCAAGAAGGGAGACGAAGTACGAGAGAACTATGTATCCGGGAGCAAACCTCTGCGGAGCAAGAGGGGGGTTGTATTCACCGGCAAACATGGCTGTTGTGTATCGCTTGCCTTGTAATCCTCCTTAACTAACTGAGAGAAAGTTCGACCCACAAACTGGGAATCGAAGAACAATCTTCAAGTCAACAAACTTTCCACAGAGATGGCAGCAGCTGTACGATAATTTGCTGATGCGGTGGTTGATGTGGTTGTGGTTGAAAAGTTGACCCTGCCGCCACCCTAACCACCTCGTACTCGTCTCCAAAGCCCGCTCGCTTCAAAAGGACGCCGAGGACTTATATATTCAGTGTGGTTTTATTGAGCATGCAACGCCAAATGGTTTGACATGCTCTCCAACACCAGATTAGTAAGGACAAGCTGCGCGTGCAGTTAAGAGGGATGGAAAAGGGAAGGAGATTCAAATTCGAAGGGGAGGACAGCGCTTTTCTACCATCTTCCATTAAAATTCACCATAGTGAGGGGACGGGCACGAGCACGGCAGACAAGATCGATGCCATTGGTTTGTTGCTAAAAAAAAAAAAAGAAAGCAATGAATCCAGGAAGAGAAAAAGTAACGCTAAGATAAAGAGCTGCGAAATTGAATCTTTTGAACCGCTATCGCATTGTAAGGGTCCCACTCATTCCGAAAAGGGATTCTGTGTGACAAAACCAAGTCGGAATATTTATTTCTTTTCTCTCCCAAGCAAGTTAGTTCAAGTTTAACCGACTGCATAGAGCAGCTCGCCGTCCACTCAATACGGGCCCTCCACCTGAAGTCAGCTCAGTTTTTTTTCTTTTCGATCCCACCTCGGCATCGTGGGAGTAAATACCCTGCAATCATCTGCTCTTTCTGCATACAGCAGGCAAAATGCCCTGGGGAAAGAAAAAAAATAAGAAAATAGCACTACCATTCCTGCTGCCGGCAACCTCCTGCTCCAACCAAGTACAGTATTCGAGTACCGTAGGCATTGTACTTGTATCAGGCATAAAGCATCTGAAAATGAGACAGGTTTTTTCTCCTCCTCCTCCTCCTCCTCCCTCCTCGCTGGTTGGGTGGTTATGTAACCATGGCCGTATTTTCAGATCCCTGTTGCCAGATACAAGTCCAAAACTCCATTAGCACCCGGGCTCCCGTCCTGTGCCATGCAAGCCCCCAAGCCTCCAACAGCGGTTGGCAAAAAAATATTTAGCTCCGCAATGGCTTGGAAAAAGCAACAAACACCTGATGGGGAAAAAAATGCACTCCCCGATATTTGATCAAATAAAATCACCCACCAGCCGATATCACATCCTCACCCAACCTCAGCCTTTACCGATACCTTACCATGGAAACAGGAATAATTGGCCCTCACACTAAGACGCCCAGAGTTCCCCACTTTGAATTGGGGGGGGCAAACGGAGGGAGAAAAAAAAAACAGGTCTTCAGCCCTCCGCTAAGACAAAATAAAGGGAGAGGTACTATTGGGCGAGGAAAGTATTGAGACCATGGTGGTGCGTGCGTCAGTGCAGCCCTCCCCTGTCCAGCATACCTCATCCACACCTAATCAAACACAGATACAAGTAATATTATTAGATAAAACCCATGTGGAGTAGAACTACAGCCATCATCAATTACAACTTGTCATCAGTCAGGAAGGCTGCTGCTAATCACAGCTTCTGCAAAACCGGTTGGCACAGACTTCCATACTATTCTTGCGGTCAGTTTCGTTAAGTTGAATTTCTTATTTATTTCCCCCCATATTTATTCAAGCTCCCGTTCCATCTATCCCCCCAAATTCTCTACATGAGTAATGTATTTAAAACAACCCACAGTTATCTCTAACTAACCGAAGAATAAGCCTTAACTGACACTATTTATATTATACTTAGTCGGGCAGCTATTTTTATTTATTTATTAACCCTTTAGTCTAGATCCCCAACTCTGAGTAAGTTCCTGGGTTAAAAGGGCTTATAAAAATGGTTCTCAGTTGAGTTTCACAACTTGGAGTACCGGTATAGTACCAAGCATCAAGAGAAGTGCCAGTGTGACACAACTCATTGAAGGCTCCCTTTAGTATAACTGCTCCTGGCCCCCTTGACCGGTGCCTATCAGTTCCCATTGAATACCGGGAACATACCTGTGATGTGCCAGCCCTCCCGGCCGAAGACAGCAGGTTACGCAGCTTGTCAACCTCGTACCGGAACCATCGCCCTGGTTAAAAGCCTCCAAACGTTGCCGCTTGTGCGATACCCTTCTAGCCGATACGCAGATTAGTAGGACACTTAATACTCCTCCTAGGAAAGTACCGGTACCCGGAAACAGGGGGTACACTTTGTATGGGCGCTCAAGTATGCACAGATATTTTACCACACAATATTATTATTTCCTTAATACCTGTTTCCGGGTACTCTTTCGTCATGAGTTGTGTCTCGCCGCCCCTGTACTCTACTCGAATATCTCCAAACGGTAGCGTTACCCACGACTGCCTTTTCCCCTCATTGTTGGATGTCGATTGTCATATGTCGATCCTTTTGCCCATTGCGCGAACCGACTTAAAGGTTGCAACCGCTTGTCTCCGCGACAGCAGCGCTACATGCGCCGCCGTGTTCACCACACATTCCTCTAAAGTACCCCCGTAAAACAACAGACCTTAGTAAGAAGCATCTCAATCTCCTAGCGCTAGACCCAATTATCCCAACTTCTGCGGTGGACTATTATCACAGGTATTCCAATCCCCAAATACAACTAGAGAAGAATACCGGTACTCTTTTTTTTATTTATTTTCATAGTGGTTGCCCCCTCATATGCACCTCCTTTTCGAGGAGCAACCAATCACGAGTCATTCTTGTGGGAAAAGCAATGATGATCGACGGGCTGGAGATTGGCGGCTCAACCTTTCCGGATCCAGGATCTGGCTATTCGTAGCACGAATAGCAGGCGCAGGAACAATCGGGAAATCTCCGTCCTCCTTTTCTTCCTCCCGTAAAAACATTTGATAGGGACCCCATTCGATATCCACCATCCCCGCCAGCCCTGCAATCTTAGGATTTGGGGACAAATGCTCCTGAGAAGGGTAAGCACTTTCTTGGCGGGGTATAGGATCGGCCGAATGGGGCATGTCGGATCTCGTCAACAAATGTTCGCAATCCTGTTGACCTACCAGGCTAAACCTATTGTGGGCTGGCGGGTTGATCTCTGCTGATAATCTGATAAGTGGAGCCCAAGGGTTTTTACCGTTGCGGCGGTCTGCCATCATATCATACTCCTGTGGAGGGAATACTAAACCCATCTAAACTCCTTTTTCTGAAGTACAGGGATCAGGGGACATGATTACTGATGCAAATGTCAACTTTAGTTCCCATATCCTTGAGAAGGGTTGCAAATTAAGCGAGTGTTCACTTATCAGATATTATGCAACGGACCTTGAGTACGCGCAGCAGCGTAACGCTGTCTCATTCACACTGCTCTCTATTGTGTAAATCTTTATGATTCGCTTACAAGCTGCCACAACACTCGACCACCGATCCGGCGTGAGACACCAAGAGCTGAGACTGAAATTAAGGACGATCCGGCGCCCACAATCCATCCTCGTGAGTCTCGACTTCGTGGTTTGAGTGTTCGTACGGTCGGGTGTGAGCGGCGACATCCTAAACACCGTTTCTCCTGTGCTGAGCAGCTATCCTACACACAATGGCAAGAGGCCGGATACCTAACTCTCCTTTAGTATAGATTAAGATCACCAACTCCCAGTACCGTGCCAATAACAAGATGTCTTCCGCGTCATCCCACCCAATACCAAGTCTCCACCAAGAAGGTTGGTGCTGGATGAACCATCCAACTCCTTACCACGCTGCATCATAATGTCTTCCGTTAGACTACTATCCAAGCACAAGTGTGTGCCCGTAGCTAACTAGAGCATTGCTGTGTGATAAGTGCCCTCGTCATGATACAACAGTGGTGGGAGGGTATCACATCCAGGCCGGGGTCACCTCGAGATCGGAATGTACATCCTTCGGGGCTCCGGTTGTAAGAGCAGGGAATAACATATCGGGATCTGGAGAATTCGAAATGAGATAATACCTGCGCTTGAATATCCCACGGATTGATACTTGTACAACTAATAGGTCTCACCCTAGCGAGATCACTGCATTGTCGAGCCATAACGGGAAACTCACTCGGGCGAAACCCTGCCAACCTCGCTTCCCCACACATGCCTCTCAGGAAAACCAATCAGTCGTCCAGGTAATACTCCTTGCAGAGCATCAAACTTCAGCCCCAAAAAAGAAACCAACTCACAGGACTGGAGCCCCAGGAGGGCACCCGGGGTCCGAGCTAATCCATGTAGGGAAATACTGTCTCGATTGGGGAGCACAAAGTAAACTGGGCGGGTGACGTACAGGGATCAGTCGCAAACAATTTTTTGTTACCCTAACGTATCCACTTTTTTGCCCACCAAATACCCGTGTTCGTCACCCGGCCAGTTTTTTTCGTGCCCCAATGGAGACTGCGATCCATGGGCTGCGAAGATTTTTCCCATCAGGGGGCCGGAAAACTAGGGCAAATTTCTTATGATCGTACCGAGTGCGGGACAGCAGATGCTAAAGTCCATGATAATAGTTACTGCGGTGGTGGGTAGTGATACTGGTAGGTTTGACTATTTCCTCGCAGTTCAAAGTTCAGGATCCCGCCACAGAACATCGAGACGGTACTTGTACAAGTATCATACCGTGCCAGTCTTCGGGGGGTTGTGCGGGTACAACATTGGGCAAGGCCTGTCTCGTTACCAAAGATCCGGGCCACTTAGACAAGTACTTGTACCGTACTCAACTGCAGTCCTACGTCTACTCGAGCACAGCGTATGATACTAGTACAGCGACAAAACGTTTCCTTAAAAGAGACTAAGGGGCGCCACCTACTTCATCACTTTTCTAGCTGCGTCGGAAAATTATCAAAATTTCCAAAAATTTCCGGAGGAGATTGTTTCTCTGGAAATCCGACGAGCGGTGCTAGGCCGGTGGGACTTTGGCTCAAGCAACCAGTTATTATACTAGTACGGTACAGTGCCTGAGGGTTTCGATGAACTTTGGCCAACAGATGGTGCTGGGCCAGACAGCACATCGGAGCCCGATGGCCAATTTGATGATCCCAACACCACTGCAGCAACAGGAGCATCGCTTTCCCAATTCACCATAATACGTCACGTGTCCTGCCACTGAGTTGCATCGCAAACTCATCCCGAAGGAGATATCCGAGCGCCATAGTCCTGATTGCTCCATCCCACGCAAATTCACTTATGCGAGCTGCGCCAAACAGGCTCACCGGTATAATAATACTTGTATTATATCAAATTCCTCCTCACCGACCCCTCACCTCAATCCAAGTGCGAAAAACAGAAACAAGACAAAAAACAAAGCCAAAAGACAAAATCAAGGACGAAGGTAATAAAAAAATAAAAAAGGAAAAAGGAAACAGGAGCGGGGTGGGGGCAAAGGCGGAACAGGACGAATGATCCAGTCCAAACAGCGTAGGGCTCGCCTATGGCTGGATGAGGAGCGATGAAGAGCCCCACCCTTTCCTCGAAGCTCATATGCATAATACCATTGGGTGCGCTTCGTCTGTCTTGTTGCCCAGCCTATGATCCTTTATCTGATAGGGTACTGATAAAGACCCAAAACCTGAACATGAAAATTTTAGCCCTGCATTTATCTATTCTTTGGCTTGACAGACCGCGATCGATGGGATTTGCCGCGTAGGATAGAACTCAAAACTACGAGTTGCACTCGGGTACTGCCCAATACTATACCAGGGGCCGGGTGCAGGAGAGGCGAAGGGGGTGTGATTGGCTCGTAGGCCACTTCGGTCACCTAGGGAGCAGTATATCGTGGAGCCACTGTAGCAGGAGGGGAGAGGGTTTGCCTGACTTTTTTCCGCATTTGAAAAGTTAAGATTGGCCTTTCTTCGGAGTGATACTTATTAAGCTTTGGCCAACAAGAGCTGAAATCGCCTCCCCTGCGAGGCGGTGTTCGACCGTGGTTGTGATTTTTAGCTAGTGGAAGCCGGGTTCGCATCCTGGGATACTGACTCACCTGCGCTCGCTCGCTCCCTAGGTACTCGCGCGGAACAGTAAGTTGAACAGCTCTAGCCTAAGACAGGTTCGAGAAATGAGCACTTGCTTGCTTTTTAAGAGATAACTACTTGCCGGGAATGCAGTTATCTCAACCACCCGCCAGACCTCGTAGCCAACACTCAAGACCAGGAGAGGCTCCGGAGCTTGTTATTTCTGCCATCCAAAAACAGGCCATCCTGACCTTGGTCATTCGGGTATACATAGCGTGTTCAGGCTGATATGGCTCATCACATGTACTTGTAGATGACTTACTGGCGGCTGAATGTCTTCATGTGGTGTTTCGCGCGGTCCTACTGATGGCCCCCGCGACTTCCCGGTCGATGTTTGTTGTCCAGTCAATAAACCTTAACATATGCAGGGAACCCGCGGTTGGTGGGTCGAAATACTTGCTTCCCTTCCATTCGCGCGGAGCATGGAGGCGGTGGCCTTTGGGGTATTGCCGCCCTCCTGCCCCCACTATGATTCTACGAGGTGGTTTTCTAACTTTCTTGGCTCGAAACTGTATGGAGTTGGCTTCGCCATTGGGAACGAAAACGAAGCTTTCCTCCAGCCGTTCACCGGTGTTGGTATTCACGCACCTCTATTTCGGGTGAGTACTGCGCCGCCTGGTTGTTATTAAGAAGGAGGGTTTGGCACAAGCCGGTCCGAGACAAGCCAGGTCGAGAGAGCTCGGCCTGGACGATTATTGGGCTCCAACAAACTTGCGGTTCGCAGGCTCGGCTCTATCCGGTCAAGCTTTCGTGGTGTCATGTATAATCACTCGCACCGGGTGTGGGTTTTTACTGTTTATCGACTCTGCTGAAGCTCAAGGGTTTCTATTTCCCCCAGTTCTGCTACCAGGTTTTCTGATCGTATATTGTGTTTCCCTCTCTCTCCCCTCGGCGTCCCATTCGTACTCGGTTCAGCCCTTGCTCGCTCTCTCATCCTTTGTCCCTGGGTTGGTTTGCGGCCGGACACTTGACCAAACCCTCCTCCCCCTATGCTCCAGGTGCGACAGTGTTGACTTACCCTGGTACGGTAATTTTTACAACCTCTGCTGGTTGCTTGCTAGATGCCAATATCTCCGATACGATAGGCGCCCGCGTTTATACCATACATCTACTAGGGCTCGAGCAAATTTCTCACCCTCCTCGAGCAAGCCAGGCTGGCAGAAAATCGAGATTGTGTGGTTCGGGGCACTGGCCTGAGCTAAAGTTAGGAGCTAGCCTGTCTCGTATGATACTAAATGCTAATTGAGGTTAGTGTGATGCTATTTGATTGTAGAGGTCGTGCCCAGAATAAAAAGCGCTAGAATAGAACGGAACAATACTGTATATCAATTCGTGGTCTCATAAGTAGAATAGCGAACTCCAGACGTCATACCTAATACCAAAGAAGTGTGTATGTCCGACTCCGTTGGCTGAATCTTTGCATGGATAATCACTCACTTATTGGCCGGCGCGCGCACCGGTCGGGTCTAAAGTGCCCTGAACCCCAGGTTGGAATAGCGCGCCACGTCACTACGACCTGTAATTCGTTCCACACGATCATTACTCTTCTTATGATGCCCTTTCAAAGTCGTAGCCAACCTCTCCCTCACTGGCTCAGCCGTTATGCTTGCTACCTCTTCATATTTCGTTCCGCACTACTTCTAACTCTTACTTGTTTTCTTCACGACCTTGCTAATTTCCCCATCCAATCGTTTCTCCCTCCCCCATTACTCCTTTCTCCTTCCCCTCTGTCCATGCTGTTCGTTTCCTCCCCTTAGTTAGTGAAGAATCTCTTTGAACCGTGGTGAGCTGCCCGGGCTCCTTGATCCGCCCCTTCTTCTTCGGGTCAAGGATTCTGGGCCCGATGACCGAAATAGATCTTTCTCCAAGCTTAATTGTCTAGTCCATTATCGAAAACGCCGATAGCGGCACATATTATGCTTCGCTTCATCCGGTTTTGCCCCCCTTTTATGGATGGAACGCCTTCTCGGCACCGATGGTCTCTCGACTACTGCCAGTCCCATGGTGGGGCCGTATCCCGCACTGTAGTGGCTAAGGAAATGAAATTACAAGTATTTGTGCTAGTGTCCTTCTTCTCAACTAAGATACGGTGCTGTTCCTGCTGGAAATAATGGCTGCGGAGACAATGATTTACGGCGAGGATCTTACGCAGTGGGGTGGACCGCTTGATTATGATGACTTGATGAAAGGAAAGGGAAGACTTGAGGAAAGTTGTGTATAGGAAAAAAGGTGTAAAAAAGCGAGAGAGGACAAGAAAGGAAGGCAAAACAGGGGGGGTGAAACATTTTCATAGTTTGCGCGCCCTTTGGATAGTGCGTGCGTATGCCACAGCGGCCTTCCGAGTGACGCCATTAAACACTCGTTTCCAACATCTGCCTTGACTTCAAAAGCGAGTGATAGCCTATGAATACTGCTAAAATCTAATTGCGAGGCTAAGGCCCCGTTTGGCAGGCCAACTTTTGTAAGGTTTCCCAAACTGCGTTTTGTAAGGTGTGCAAAGCCGTAGTTTGTAAGGTATCGTTTGCCAAATGAGAGAAGGAACTTTTTTATAAGGTAGACACTACGCATGTGTGGGTGGCTACTTGGGCTCAACCCTAAACAGAAGTGGAGTAAATAACATTATTATGATAGAGTAGTAAATCGAGTTTATTAGAGGGCAAACCCCCATATTTACCAGTCACCAGTCTGTTTTCAAAGCTCTCTTGAACACTAAACCACACTGCTTTTAAACCGTAGTTCATAAGGTTCCCAAACTCTGCCTTTCAAACAATGTGCTGCCAAACACGGTTAACCTTACAAAAGTGGGCCTAAGGCTTATATGAGCCGGCGCATGGCGAGCAATAGGGGCATTTGCCCTTCTATGGCTTGTAAGAGGAGGAGTACAAGTTCTAAACAGTACTAATTTTTTGGAAGAAACAGCTGCGGCTTAGGCATAAAAAGGGGGTGTAGTTTTAAAGGAACAAGTCTGCAATCGTGATGCCAGACTTGAAAGCTAGAAGGAATGCTTTGGGTGGGGGGGGGGGGGGGGGTATCATAAGCTTTGAATTGGC
>Ga0307517_10000232_pt1 | contig 94332 bp, 91 predicted proteins | sample 23_EM_MG_FD_194515 | JGI IMG/M metagenome (GOLD analysis project Ga0307517, IMG submission 194515) | Populus trichocarpa ectomycorrhiza microbial communities from riparian zone in the Pacific Northwest, United States - 23_EM | ecosystem: Host-associated > Plants > Roots > Unclassified | place...
CTATCCTGCTCGAAGGCGGTGAGGGACTTGCTGGCGTCAAACGATTGCGACATGGGAGGCTCCCTTGCGTGATCACGGCGCCCGAGGATCTCCCTCGCCGCCGCTTCTCCCCCATAGCATCTGGGTCCCCGCATGCGCGGATGACGACAACGGAGGGTGTGGCGAGAGCTCCGCGCCGCGCCCCGCCTACTCCCCATTCCACCCGCACGCCCTGAGCCGCTCATGCATATGCTCCGGCGCCGGCGCCACCACGCGCACTGGATCCTTGTTCCGCGAAATCGGAATCACGATCTCGCGCGAATGCAGATGCAGGCGCGGTTCGCCGAAGCGGGGGCCGTTGCCGTAAATATTGTCGCCGAAGATCGGCCAGCCGGTCGCCGATGTATGCACGCGCAATTGGTGGGTGCGGCCGGTGACCGGTTCCAGCTCTAACCAGGCGAGGCCATTGCCGCGGCCGCGTACCTTCCAGTTTGTGACGGCTTTTTGACCCTCTGGATCCGGCTTCTGCCACCAGCCGCGCTCGACGTTCAGCCGGCCGAGCGCCATATCGATGGTGCCTTCATTTTCGGCAGGTCCGCCTTCGACCACAGCCCAATAGGTCTTCCCGATCTTGCCGTGCTTGAACAACAGGCCGAGCGAGGCGGTGGCCTTGCGGTGGCGCCCCAGCACGAGACAGCCCGATGTATCCTTGTCGAGCCGGTGGGCGAGAACCGGCGGCCGCGGCAGGCCGAATCGCAGGCCGTCGAACGAGGTTTCCAGATTGGCGCCGCCCTTGGGGCCGCGATGCACCGGCAGGCCGCAGGGCTTGTCGATGACCAGCATCAGCCCGTCGCGGTGGAGCACCCGGGCCTGGATTTCCTCGGCCGTCAATTCGGGGACATCAAGGGATGCCCCGCGGACATCAAGGGATGCCGCGGGAACATCAAGGGATGTCCGGGGAACATCAAGCGATGTTCCGGGAATATCAATGGGTTTGTTGTGGCTTTCGTTCATGGCGCGAAACCGCTAACACACGTCCGACATGAGCGATACCACTCCCGGAACCCCCAAACTAAGCTGGTGGCGGCGGCTTTCGAGCGGCCTGAAGCGAACCTCGAGTTCGCTGGGCACGGCCGTTGCCGATCTCGTCACCAAGCGCAAGCTTGACCGCGCCATGCTCGACGATATCGAGGATGTGCTGCTGCGCGCCGACCTCGGCACCGAGGTGGCGGCGCGGATTGCGGAGGCGGTCGGCAAGGGCCGCTACGACAAGGCGATCTCGGCGGATGACGTCAAGAGCGTTGTCGCGACCGAGGTCGAGAAGGTGTTGTCGCCGGTGGCCAAGCCGCTGCAGATCGACGCCACCCAAAAGCCGTTCGTCATTCTCGTGGTCGGCGTCAATGGCTCCGGCAAGACCACCACCATCGGCAAGCTCGCCGCGAAACTCAGCGCCGAAGGCCGCAAGATGATGCTGGCGGCGGGCGACACGTTCCGCGCCGCGGCGATCGAGCAGTTGAAGGTGTGGGGCGAGCGGACCAGATCGCCGGTTATCGCGGGCGCACAGGGTTCGGATTCGGCAAGCCTTGCCTTTATCGCGCTGACCGCGGCGAAAGAGCAGAACATCGACGTGCTGCTGGTCGACACCGCCGGGCGGTTGCAGAACAAGGCCGAGCTGATGAAGGAGCTCGAGAAAGTCGTTCGCGTCATCAAGAAGGTCGACGCCTCGGCCCCGCATGCGGTGCTGCTGGTGCTCGACGCCACGGTGGGACAAAATGCGTTGTCGCAGGTCGAGGCTTTTCATCGTACCGCAGGCGTAACCGGCCTCGTGATGACCAAGCTCGACGGCACGGCACGGGGCGGCATCCTGGTGGCGCTGTCGGAAAAGTTCAAACTGCCGGTGCACTTCATCGGCGTCGGCGAAGGCGTCGAAGATCTGGCGCCGTTCACCGCGCGGGACTTTGCGCAGGCGATTGCAGGGATTGAAAACTAAGATGGACAAGACCCAGCCGCATCCGCTGTTCAAGCTCGCGACCGAACTCGGTCCGCTGCTCGTGTTCTTTGTCGCGAATGCAAAGTTCAATCTGTTCGTCGCGACCGGCGCCTTCATGGTGGCGATCGTGGCCGCGATGATCGCCTCCTATGTGGTGGTGCGGCATGTGCCCATGATGGCGATCGTCACCGCCGTCATCGTGCTGGTGTTCGGCACGCTGACGCTGGTGCTGCACGACGAGACCTTCATCAAGGTCAAGCCGACCATCATCTACGGCCTGTTCGCCGCGATCCTCGGCGGCGGTCTTTTATTCGGCCGTTCCTTCATCGCCATCATGTTCGACCAGATGTTCAATTTGACGCCGCAGGGCTGGCGCGTCCTCACCCTACGCTGGGCGCTGTTCTTCCTCGGAATGGCGCTCTTGAACGAATTTATCTGGCGCACTCAGTCGACCGATTTCTGGGTCGGCTTCAAGGCGTTCGGCGTGATTCCGCTGACGATGATCTTTGCGATCGCGCAGATGCCGCTGACCAAGCGCTACCATCTGGAGCCGGCCACGCTGGAAGCCAGCGAGGCCGACGCGGGGGATGTGACGAAGAGGTAGTTGGTGTTCCCGGGCGTCATTGCCTGCAACAAACGCAAAGCGTTTGTTGCAGGCAATGACGGGGAGAGAGCCTCGCCCCGCGCGAGCAGGGCGAGGGATGCCAATCAGCTCTTCTGCTTGGCGATCACCTTGTCCTTGATCTTGTCGTAGGTCGCCTGCGGGACGATGTTCTTCTGAACCAGCTCGTCCTTGCCCTTGTAGGGGCGGCCCGCGATGATCTTGGCGGAATAGGCTTTGCCGATCCCCGGCAGCGCGTCGAGCTGGTCGGCGGTCGCGGAGTTGATGTCGAGCAGCTCCACCTTCGGGGCCGGCGCCATCTTCGACTCCGAGGCCTTCGGCGCGGGAGCCATTTTGCTGTCGGACTTGGTCGCGGGCTGCGCGGTCTGGGCCATCGACGGGGTAGCCGTCATCAGGCCGACCGTGAGCGCAGTTGCGAGAAGAGAAGCGAGCGTGAAATGACGCATAGGAGTGTCCCTCCAAGGACGGTTTAAGTAACGCATCCAAGCTAGCTTCGAATTCGTGGCGGCGCCATGGCCGCCAAATGAACGGCAGATAAAAGCGGGAAATTATTTGGTGTCTGTTTGATCCTCATGGTGAGGAGGCGCTTCTTCAGCGCCGTCTCGAACCATGAGAGCCCGTGGCCCATCCTTCGAGACGCGGCCAAGCGACCGCTCCCTCGGTGAGCGCGAAGCGCTCATCCGGGGATGAGGACTAGCTCACCGCAACGCCTTCTCGATCTCAACCTTCAGCACGGTATCGATATTAGCCGGGGTCACCGGCCCGACCATCTTGTAGAGGATGGTTCCTTCGCGGCCGACCACGAAGGTTTCCGGCACGCCATAGACGCCCCATTCGATCGAACCACGGCCGTTGCCGTCGACGCCGACCGTGCCGAACGGGTTGCCGTAGCGGCCGAGGAAGCGGCGAGCATTGTCCGGCGAATCCTTGTAGTTGATGCCGACGATCTGCAGCCGCTTGTCCTTGGCCAGCGTGGTCAGCAGCGGCATCTCGTCGTGGCAGGGCACGCACCAGGACGCCCAGACATTGACGACGCTGACCTTGCCCTTGAAGGCGGCCGGGTCGAGGCCGGGAGTGGCGATGCCGTTGTTGACCAGGCCTTCCAGCGCCGGCAGCGCGGTTTGCGGCGCAGGGCGCCCGATCAGCGCGGAGGGAATTTTCGAGGGGTCGCCGCCATACAGCCGCAGCAGGAACAGCCCGGCGACCGCCATGAAGACGAGCAGCGGCAGCGCCACCAGCCAGCGCCGGCTTGGCCGCGGCGCATCAGATGCGGCCGGCCCGCTCATCTTGTATCCGCCGCGCTGCGGCCAGAGCGTCTGACAACGCCGCTGGCCTCGAGCTCTCGCAGGCGTTCCTTCTGGCGGCGATAGTCGATGCCGATCCAGACGATCAGGATCAGCACGACCGCTGCGACCAGCGCATAGGACGTCACGATGAAGGAGGCGTAGGGGCCAAGCGACATCGGCTCACGCGGCCTGTTGGCTGGCTTGCATGATCTGCAAGCTGCGCACGCGGCGGCGCAGGATCTCGTTGCGCATCGCCGCCAGATGCAGCGTGATGAACAAGAGCGAGAATCCGACCGCCATCACCAGCAGCGGAATCAGGAAGGCGCGGTCGAGCGTCGACCCGCCCATCCGCAGCACGGACGCCGGCTGGTGCAGCGTGTTCCACCAGTCGACCGAGAATTTGATGATCGGCAGATTGAGCGCGCCGACCAGCGTGAGGATCGCCGCCGCGCGTGCCGCGCGCGAGGGATCGTCGACCGCGCGCCACAGCGCGATCAGGCCTAGATACATCAGGAACAAGATCAGCACCGAGGTCAGCCGCGCATCCCATTGCCAATAGGTGCCCCACATCGGCCGTCCCCACAGCGAACCGGTGACCAGCGCGAGAAACGTGAACGCAGCACCGATCGGGGCGGCCGCTTTCGCCGCGACATCGGCCAGCGGATGCCGCCACACCAGCGTTCCCAGTGCGGCCAGGCTCATCACGCCCCACACGAACATCGACAGCCAGGCGTTCGGCACGTGGATGAACATGATCTTCACGGTAGCGCCCTGCTGGTAATCGTCGGGCGCCATCGCCGCTTGATAGAAGCCGATCATGAGCAGGATCGCGGTCGCGCCCGCCAGCCACGGCAAGAAGCGCGCCGTCAGCGACAGGAATTTGGTGGGGTTGGCGAGGTCGATCAGCGTCATGGCATCCTGATAGTCGTCAGCGGCGGGGCAGGCAATGCGGCTCGGTTCGTTTCATTTCCGCTCCGCGAGAGTTGATCAGTCCAGCCCATGCCGCAGGCTGGCGGCTGCGGCAAACGGTCCGATCACGAAACTGACCAGCGAGATCGCGCAAAGGATCGAAAACGGTGTTCCAAACGGCAGCGTTCCCGATATCGCGGCCTGTGACGCCGCGACGCCAAAGATCAGCACCGGGATCGACAGCGGCAGCACCAGCACCGCGAGCAGCAATCCGCCGCGATGCAGCGTCACCGCCAGCGCTGCGCCGATCATGCCGATGAACGTCAGCGCCGGCGTTCCCACCAGCAGCGTCAGCGCCACGGCCGAGGTCGCGGTGACATCGAGATTGAGCATCAGCCCGAGGACCGGTGTAGCTGCGATCAGCGGCAGTCCGGCGGCGAGCCAGTGCGCCAGCGCTTTCGCGGCGCAGGCCAGTTCCAGCGGCGTCCGGCCCATCACGATCAAATCGAGCGAGCCGTCTTCATGATCTGCCGTGAACAGCCGGTCGAGCGTGAGCAGACTGGCGAGCAGCGCGCCGAGCCAGAGAATCGAGGGCCCAAGCCGCGTCAGCAGCGCCAGATCGGGCCCGAGCGCGAACGGCATCAGCACGGTCACCGTGAGGAAAAACAGCACGCCGATCAGCGCCCCGCCGCCGACGCGCAGCGCGATCCGGATGTCGCGCCGAATCAGTGCGGCAAGGGCGGTCATGACCGTCCTTCCGGCGTTTGATTTGGAGCACGCAGACGCTGCCACAGGCGCGGTGCGCTCCCTCCCCCCTTGCGGGGGAGGGCGGGGGAGAGGGGTGGCTCCGGAAAAGGTGTTCGAGATTCGTTGTGAGACGCCCAACGGAGAGAGCACGTCGTGGGGCACCCCTCTCCCTGACCTCGAGAGCGAGCTTCGCTCGCCTCGGACCCCGCAAGGGGGGAGGGAACGGATGGAGCGGAGTTCGGAATGGAGAAGTGCAGCGCGCTCATCCCCCACCTCCCATCCGCAATTCCTCCGCCTCGATCCCGAGCGGCGCATGGGTGGCGGCGACGATGATGCCGCCGCTGGCCAGATGGTCGCGCATCAGGCCGGCGAACAGATCCTGTCCGGCGGTGTCGAGCGCCGAGGTCGGTTCGTCCAACAGCCAGACCGGCCGCCGCACCGCGAGCAGCCGGCCGATCGACAGCCGCCGCCGCTGGCCGGCCGACAGATACGCGGCCGGCAAATGCGTGGCGTGGGAAAGGCCGACCTTGGCGAGGCTGCCACCGAGATCGCCGGCGTCCCCGCCCAAAAATCCCCGCCAGAACGACAGGTTTTCCAGCACGCTGAGCGCGGGCTTGAGTGCGTCGCGATGGCCGAGATAATGGGCCTGTTCGGGCAAGGTCAGTTCGTCCGTGCCGCCTTCCAGCTCCACCGATCCGCCCGCCGGCATCAGCAGGCCCGCGATCAGCCGGAGCAGCGAGGTCTTGCCGGAACCATTGGGGCCGGTGACGGCCAGCGCATGGCCCGAGGCGGCCTCGAAATCGAGCCCGGAAAACACCGCGCGCCCGCCCCGCACACAATCGATCTGGCGTCCTCTGAGCCGCATCATGCCTCGTTACGGCCCTCTGGAAAGCTTGGGGTACCGCATCAGAATTTTTGGGTCGTGCAACGCTGCAGCACGATCGTGGTTGTGGCGGCGCTTCTAGAAAGATTCTATAAGCCCGGAACTTGATGCAGCACACAATCGGCGGCCGCAAGGCGGTCCGCCGACCGCGCTGACGGTGTTTAAATACCCCTTGCCGGGTATAACTGAGAATTGGGATTTCCTCACATGACCTCGCTCGACAGCTTCAAATGCCGCAAGACCCTCAAGGTCGGTGGCAAGACCTACGTGTATTACAGCCTGCCCGCCGCCGAGAAGAACGGTCTGAAGGGAATTTCCAAGCTTCCCTATTCGATGAAGGTGCTGCTGGAAAACCTGCTGCGCTTCGAAGACGACCGCTCGGTCAAGAAGGCCGACATCATCGCGGTGTCGAAATGGCTGAAGACGCGCAAGCTCGAGCATGAAATTTCGTTCCGCCCCGCGCGCGTGCTGATGCAGGATTTCACCGGCGTGCCGGCGGTGGTCGATCTGGCTGCCATGCGCAATGCGATGCAGGCGCTCGGCGGCGACGCCGAAAAGATCAATCCGCTGGTCCCGGTCGACCTCGTCATCGACCATTCGGTGATCGTCAACTTCTTCGGTGACAACAAGGCGTTCGGCAAGAACGTGGTCGAGGAATACAAGCAGAACCAGGAGCGCTACGAGTTCCTGAAGTGGGGCCAGAAGGCGTTCACGAATTTCTCGGTGGTGCCGCCCGGCACCGGCATCTGCCACCAAGTCAATCTCGAATATCTCGCGCAGACGGTGTGGACCAAGAAGGAGAAGATGACGGTCGGCAAGAAGACCGGCACCTTCGAGGTCGCCTATCCCGACACGCTGGTCGGCACTGACTCGCACACCACGATGGTCAATGGTCTCGCCGTGCTCGGCTGGGGCGTCGGCGGCATCGAGGCGGAAGCGGCGATGCTCGGCCAGCCGCAATCGATGCTGCTGCCCGAAGTGATCGGTTTCAAGCTCAAGGGCCAGATGAAGGAAGGCGTCACCGCCACCGATCTGGTGCTGACCGTGACGCAGATGCTGCGCAAGCAGGGCGTGGTCGGAAAATTCGTCGAGTTCTACGGTCCTGGCCTCGATTATCTGTCGGTCGCGGACAAGGCGACGATCGGCAACATGGCGCCGGAATATGGCGCGACCTGCGGCTTCTTCCCGGTCGATTCGGCGACCATCGATTATCTGAAAACCTCGGGCCGCAAGGCGGACCGTGTGAAACTGGTCACGGCCTATGCCAAGGCGCAGGGCCTGTTCCGCACCGCCAAGTCGGCCGATCCGGTGTTCACGGCAACGCTGACGCTCGATCTTGCCGACGTGGTGCCCTCGATGGCCGGACCGAAGCGCCCCGAAGGCCGTGTCGCGCTGCCGGCGGTCGCCTCGGGCTTCGCAGCGGCGATGACCAGCGAATACAAGAAGGCGGCGGATGCCTCGCATCGCTTTGCCGTCGAGAACCGCAAGTTCGACCTCGGCCACGGCGACGTCGTGATCGCGGCGATCACTTCCTGCACCAACACCTCAAATCCGAGCGTGCTGATCGGCGCGGGCCTGCTGGCCCGCAACGCCGCGGCCAAGGGCCTGAAGGCCAAGCCGTGGGTCAAGACCTCGCTGGCGCCGGGCAGCCAGGTGGTCGCGGAGTATCTTTCCAATTCCGGACTGCAGCTCGATCTCGACAAGGTCGGCTTCAACCTGGTCGGCTTCGGCTGCACCACCTGCATCGGCAATTCCGGCCCGCTGCCGGAAGAGATTTCGAAATCGATCAACGACAACGGCATCATCGGCGCTGCCGTGCTATCGGGTAATCGCAACTTTGAAGGCCGCGTCTCGCCGGACGTGCAGGCGAACTATCTCGCTTCGCCGCCGCTGGTCGTTGCGTATGCGCTCGCGGGCACCGTGACCAAGGACCTTTCGGTCGAGCCGATCGGCGACGGCAAGGACGGCAAGCCGGTGTATCTGAAGGATATCTGGCCGACGACCAAGGAAATCAACGCGTATATGAAGAAGTTCGTCACAGCGACGATCTTCAAGAAGCGCTACGCCGACGTGTTCAAGGGCGACACCAACTGGCGAAAGATCAAGACGGTCGAGAGCGAGACCTATCGCTGGAACATGAGCTCGACCTATGTGCAGAACCCGCCTTACTTCGAAGGCATGAAGAAAGAACCGGAGCCGATCGTCGACGTGGTCGATGCGCGGATTCTGGCGCTGTTCGGCGACAAGATCACCACCGACCACATCTCCCCGGCCGGCGCGATCAAGCTGACCTCGCCCGCCGGCAAATACCTCAGCGAGCATCAGGTGCGTCCGGCCGACTTCAACCAGTACGGCACCCGGCGCGGCAACCATGAGATCATGATGCGCGGCACCTTCGCCAACATCCGCATCAAGAACTTCATGCTCAAGGGCGCCGACGGCAACATCCCGGAAGGCGGCCTCACCAAGCACTGGCCTGATGGCGAGCAGATGTCGATCTACGACGCGGCGATGAAGTACCAGGCCGAGCAAGTGCCGCTGGTGGTGTTCGCCGGCGCCGAATACGGCAACGGCTCGTCGCGCGACTGGGCGGCCAAGGGCACGAGATTGCTCGGCGTCCGCGCCGTGATCTGCCAGAGCTTCGAGCGCATCCATCGCTCCAACCTGGTCGGCATGGGCGTGTTGCCGCTCACCTTCGAGGACGGTGCGTCCTGGACGTCGATCGGCATGAAGGGCGACGAGAAGGTCACGATCCGGGGCCTGCAGGGCGATCTGAAGCCGCGCCAGAAGCTGACCGCGGAGATCGTGTCCGGCGACGGTTCGCTGCAGCGCGTTTCGTTGCTCTGCCGCATCGATACGCTCGACGAGCTCGAGTACTACCGGAATGGCGGCATTCTGCATTATGTGCTGCGCAAACTCGCGGCCTAGAGCTTTTCCGGTTCTGATTGAATCAGAACCGGGCTCCAGGTTTTTGGTTTGACGCGTTTTCTTTACGCGAACCGGGATATCCACCCCCGGATCAAGTCCGAGGGCATGCTTCGCTTGAAAACGCTACAACGCGAATTTGTGATCGGTGCCTCACTGCGAAGTGAGTAGCGACCGGGAAGAAGGCGGCCTATGAAAAGGCCGCTTTCTTGCGTCTGGGGTGCGCTTTTAGGGATAAAATCATGCCCCGTACAAATACGGATAGAAATCGTCAGGACCGGTTCGCAGTATGACAGCGATGATGGCCTATAGTTCGATTTCACGATGGTCGAGTGCACTTGGCGTATGCGCCATTGTTGCGATTATCCGTCCCGCTCATGCCGATCCGCGCGCGGTCGTCGAGCTGTTCACCTCGCAGGGTTGCTCGTCGTGCCCGCCCGCCGACAGGATCATTGGCGAGCTTGCCAAGGATCCCAGCGTGATCGCGCTCAGCATGCCGATCGAATATTGGGATTACCTCGGCTGGAAGGACACGCTGGCGGACTCGCGCTTCAGCGCACGCCAGAAGGCCTATTCGCAAATGCGGGGCGATCGTGACGTCTACACGCCGCAGGTGATCGTCAACGGTTCGGCGAATGTGATCGGCAGCGATCGTGCCGGCATCGAAAGCGCGATCCATAATACGCAGAAGACCTCCGGCGTGATGTCGGTGCCGGTGACGATGACGTTGTCCGGCAAGCAGATCAACGTGTCGGTCGCGGCGAGCCAGGCGGCGATTTCAGGACATGGCGAAATCTGGATCTGCTCGGTCTCGAAGGCGGTGCCGATCTCGATCGCGCGCGGCGAAAATCGCGGCCGTGAAGTCACCTACTACAATGTGGTGCGCAACGTCCTCAAGGTCGGGGACTGGAACGGCAGTTCTGGAAGCTGGAGCATTCCGCTGGAAAATATTTCCCGCGATGGCGTCGATGGCGCGGTCGTCTTTGTCCAGGACGGCAATCGCGAAAAGCCCGGCCCGATGCTGGGTGCCGCCTACACAGCGCTGCGCTGATTTCTGATTTTCGTGCACCACCCGCGCTGTCATCGCCCGGCTCGACCGGGCGACCCAGTACGCCAGGAAGCCGGCGATTTGTCTCACCGCCGCGGCGTACCGGGTCCCCCGCTTTCGCGGAGGACGACAGCGGAATTTGTGGCGCGCTTTGCGCGAATCCGGTGGCACGCTCTCAGATGCGCAATTGCGCATCGGGGAATGACGAGCCCATCCCCAAAAAGAAAAAGGACCAACTTTCGTTGGCCCCCAGTATCGGGAGAATACTCCCCTGCGAACAGACCCGATCCCGACGGCCCCGGGGGGCTGGGGGCTGAGGAATCCGGAACCGAAAGGACCGGGTCAACGCAGGATTACCTTGTCGCAAGCCAGCGGGGCGGGCGATGGGCGGAAGTGGGGCAGCAATATGATTCCGCTAACGTTCCCGTGACTCGGTATTTCCGGGGTTATCGGACCGTCCGACATGGTTTTTCGTAATTTCAAAGGTCCTCTTGCGGTGCCCGGCGGTTAGCGCGATCATGCCATTGTCATGATCCCGAAACCTGGGGACCGGTTTTTCGGAGCGAGATCGTGCCCGAGAACACAGGAGGCGCTCGATGAGTTCGATGTCGGAGGACACTGATCCAAGCGAGAGTCGCGCAGTGGCGCGCACCGCCACTGCGGGCCCCAGCACTTCCAGCCCGCTGCCAAATCGCGTGACGTTCAATCGCCTGGAACTCAATCGTATTTTGAATCTGTACGGCCGCATGGTCGCCGATGGCGAGTGGCGTGACTATGCCATCGACTTCCTGAAGGACCGCGCTGTGTTCTCGGTATTCCGCCGCGCCTCCGAGGTCCCGATCTACCGTATCGAGAAGGATCCGCGGCTGGCGCGCAAGCAGGGCATGTACAGCGTGATCTCGGCGACCGGGCTGATCCTGCGCCGCGGCCAGGAGCTCGAACGCGTGCTGCTGGTGATCGATCGCAAGCTGGCGGTGGTCTGATCGGCCGCCCTGTCATTCCGGGCCAGCGCTCAGTCCCGTAGCTTGGATGAGTGAAACGAAATCCGGAATCGGTATCTGGATACCGTATTCTATCTTTGCATGGGGTTGTTTTCGCAATTTTGAATATGGGCCCTACGCGCTATCGTCCGGCACCGTCGTGGCGCCTTCGCCGAGCGCGCGCTGCATCATGACCGTGTCGAGCCAGCGGCCGAATTTGAGGCCGACGCTGGGATGGGTCCCGATCATCTGGAAGCCGGTTTTGGTGTGGAGCCCGATCGAGCCGGCATTGGCGGAATCGCCGATCACCGCGATCATCTGCCGGTAGCCGCGCGCCTCGCATTCTCCGATCAGCCGTTGCAGCAGCAACAGGCCGATGCCGCGCCGGTGGATCGCCGGCTGCAGATAGACCGAGTTCTCCACCGTGAAACGATAGGCCGGCCGCGGACGGTAGGGGCCGGCATAGGCATATCCGATCACCCTGCCGTCAACCGCAGCGACGAAATAGGGGAACCCGCCGTCCATCAGGGTGCGGAACCGCCTTGTCATCTCAGTGAGGTCGGGCGGGATCAGTTCGAACGTCGCAGTGCCATAGCGCACCGCGTGCTCGTAGATTTCGGTCACAAACGGAAGGTCGGCCTCGGTGGCGGGCCGGATATCGGGAGCTGCCATGGCGGCAGATTATTTTTGCTCGTCCCAAAAGAAAAGCCCCGGCGCTAAGGCCGGGGCTTCAATTTATCGGGCCGGTTCGGAGGCGCTAGTCGCGCTGGCCGAGCAGCTGCAGCAGCAGCGTGAACAGGTTGATGAAGTTCAGGTAGAGCGAGAGTGCGCCGGTAATCGCCGCACGCTCCGCAATGTCGCCACCCTGCGAGGCATAGCCGTAGATGTAGTCGTTCTTCAGCCGCTGGGTATCCCAGGCGGTGAGGCCCGCGAACACCAGCACGCCGACCACCGAGACGATGAACTGCAGCATCGAGCTGGCGAGGAAGATGTTGACCACGCTCGCGATGATGATGCCGATCAGGCCCATGAACAGGAACGAGCCCATGCCGCTCATGTCACGCTTGGTGGTGTAGCCGTAGAGGCTCAGCGCGCCGAAGGTCGCCGCGGTGATGAAGAACACCCGCACGATCGAGGTGTGCGTGTACACCAGGAAGATCGACGACAGTGAAACACCCATCAGCGCCGCGAAGGCCCAGAACAGCATTTGCGCCGTCGCGGGCTTCAGCCGGTTGATGCCAAACGAGATCGCGAACACCATGACCAGCGGTGCGAGCATGAACAGCCATTTCAGCGGGCTGACATACATCGCATAGCCGAACGACGTCAGGAACTCCTTGCCGAACTTGGCGACGCCAGCCGACTGATCCGGGGTCACCGCCGCCATATAGACGCCGAGCGCCGCGAGGCCGGTGATGGCCAGGCCAATCGACATGTAATTGTAGATGCGCAGCATGTAGGCGCGCAGACCGGCGTCGACGGCCGCGGCATCAACGCGTCCGGCGGCCCGGCCGAAGGGAGAGGCATAGTTACGGTCTAGGTCCGACATGGTCGAATTCCCGTTGGTTGCCCGGCGTAGCGCAAGGGTTTGCGACGCCGGTTAGATATCTATCTCAGGCGCCGTGGTTGTTGACATTAATTCTGCGTCATCAGACCGGGCGCTGACCCAAGCTCGTATGTGGGAAACTAACACATTCGCTGCAAGCTTCCATGCGCGGCTGAATGTCGCTCCAAACAGCTATTCCCCAGCAAAAGCAGCGTTAACGCGATCTTGCCGCCGCTACAAATTGTCACAAATTTCGCAACACGCTGGCCGGCTTCTGGTTCAGGGCCAGCAACGTGCCGGCGAGTCCGAGGCCTACCGTGACGATCAGGGCCGCGGCGACCACGCCCGCGGCGCTGCCGGCCTGCCAGACGAAACTGAGCGTCATCAGTCGGGTTACGATCAGCCAGGCCGCGACCGAGCCCGCGATCACGCCGAATACCGCCGTGGCGAGGCCGATCATCATGTATTCCAGCGCATAGGCGCCAAGCAGCCGCGCCCGGGTCGCGCCCAGGGTCTTCAGGATGACGGCGTCATAGACCCGGTGGCGATGGCCGGCGGCGAGCGCGCCGCCCAGCACCAGGATGGCCGATATCAGCGTCACCGCACTGGCGCCGCGGATCGCGAGCACGAGGTTGGTGATGACGGTGCCGATGGTATCCAATGCTTCCCGGACCCGTACGCTCGTCACCATCGGGAACGCATCGGCGACCTGCTTGATGATCCGGGCGTCGCCGGCCGGATCGGGATGTGTCTCGGTCAGGGTCGCGACATGGCTATGCGGTGCGCCTTTGAAGGCATTGGGCGAGAACACCAGGACGAAATTGATGCCGAGCCCCTGCCAGTCGACGTTGCGCAGATTGGCGATCTTCGCTGGAATGTCGCGGCCGAGCACGTTGACGACGATCTCGTCGCCGATCCTGAGCTTCATCCCGTCGGCGATCTTCTTCTCCATCGAGACCAGCGGCGGGCCGCTGTAATTCGGAGCCCACCAATCGCCCTCGACGACTTTCGAGCCCCTGGGGATCTCGGCGGTATAGGTCAGACCGCGGTCGCTCTGCAGCACCCATTCGGTATCCTGCGTCGGCTTGAGTTCGTCGGCCCTGATGCCGCGCGCCGCAACGATGCGCCCGCGCAGCATCGGGACATCCTCCACCGTCGATTGCGGCGCGGTGGCCTTGAGAAATGCGCCGAAGCGGCCGGCATCCGAGGTCGGGATGTCGATGAAGTAGAACGAGGGCGCGCGGTCCGGCAGCGCGGCCAGGAACTGCCGCCGCAAATTGCCGTCGATCTGGGTGATGGTGACGAGAACCGCCAGGCCGAGGCCGAGCGACAGCACCACCGAAGGCGTCAGCGCGCCGGGCCGGTAGATGTTGGCGATCGCCAGCCGCAGCATGGTGATGTTTGATCGGGGCAGCCGGCGCGCCAGCGCCATCAGGCCGGCGGCGACGCCCCGCAATAGCGCGAACACCGCGACCGACGATACGACGAATACGGCCGCGACCCGCTTGTCATAGGCAAGCCCGATCGCGACCGCGATCAACAGCGCAACCACGACCGCCATCAACACGAGATAGCTCCAGCGCGGGCGATGCCATTCGGGGGCGACCTCCTCGCGAAACAGCGCCGCGACCGGCACGTCGTGCACCCGCCCGAGCGGCCACAGCCCGAAGGCGAGCGCGGTGAGCAGGCCATAGATGAAGGATAATGCGAGTTCATCGAGATGCAGCGCCGGTATCACCGGTAGCGGCAGCAGCTTGCCGAACAGGCCGACGATGACGAACGGCAGCGCCGCACCGGCGGCAAGCCCGATGATGGAGCCGATCCCGGCCAGCACGACCACCTGCGTCAAATAGATCGTGAAGACATCGCGGCCGGTGGCGCCGAGCGCCTTGAACGCGGCGATGACGTCGCGGCGGCGATCGATATGGCTCTTGACGGCGTTGGCGACGCCGACACCGCCGACCAGCAGGGCGGCGAGGCCGACCAGCGTCAGGAACTGAGTGAAGCGGCTGATGGTGCGCTCGAGCTGCGGCGAGGCGTTGCTGCGGCTGCGGATCCACCAGCCGGCTTCCGGCAACGCGCTTCGCACGCTGTCGATCACCTGGGTTGCGGCGCGCTCGTCAGATGCGTTGTCCGGCAGTTTCATCCGGTAGATCCAGCGCACCAGGCTGCCGGGCTGCAACAATCCGGTTGCGCGCAGGCTGGTCTCGCTGACCAGGACGCGCGGGCCGAGGCCGACATTGCCGGCGAGCTTGTCCGGCTCGGCGACGACCACGCTGCGGATCTGGTAGTTGGCATTGCCGATGCTGATGCGGTCGCCGAGCTTGAGATCGAGCCGCGCCAGCAGCACCGAATCCACCGCCGCGCCGAATGCGCCGTCGCGCTCGGCCAACAAATCCGCCACCGGCATTTTGGGGTCGAGCGTCAACTCGCCCAGCATCGGATACTTGCCGTCCACCGCCTTGAGTTCGACCAGCGCGAGCTTGCCGTCGCCGCTGCGGGCCATCACGCGCAAGGCGGCCGTGACCGAAACCTCGCCGCGGGCGCGGAGGAAAGCGAGCTCCTCGGGCGTGGCCTCGCGCTGGATCAGCGAGAACGCGATGTCGCCGCCCAGCAAGGTGCGGCCTTCGCGGCTCAGGCCGTCGCTGAGGCTGGCGGCGACCGAGCCGACGCCGGCGATCGCCATCACGCCCAGTGCGATACAGGCGATGAACACGTAGAAGCCGCGCAGGCCGCCGCGCATTTCGCGTAGCGCATAACGTAGCGCCAGGGACGACGCGCGGCTGCCGCCTGCGGCTCCGCTCGCCATGGTCATGAAGTGGGATGTCCGTCGATGCGGCCCGAGCGCAGCCGCACCACGCGGTCGCAGCGTTGCGCCAGCGAAGTGTCGTGCGTCACCAGCACAAGCGTCATGCCGCGTTCGGAATGCTTGGTGAAGAGCAGGTCGACGATCTGCTTGCCGGTTGCTTCATCGAGATTGCCGGTCGGCTCGTCCGCGACGAGAATGGCCGGATCGGGTGCCAGCGCACGGGCGAGTGCGACGCGCTGCTGTTCGCCGCCGGAAAGTTGTGTCGGATAATGATGCAGGCGATCGCCGAGCCCGACCGAGGTCAATTCCTGCGCCGCGCGCTTGGCCGCGTCGGGATTGCCGGCGAGCTCCAGCGGCACCGCGACGTTTTCCAGCGCCGTCATGGTCGGGATCAGATGGAACGACTGGAATACGATGCCGACCTGGCGGCCGCGGAAGCGGGCGAGGGCGTCCTCGTCGAGGGCATTGAACGGCGTGCCGTTGACCACCACCTCTCCGCTGTCAGGCCGCTCCAACCCCGCCATCACCATCAGCAAGGTCGACTTCCCCGAGCCTGACGGTCCGATCAGGCCGATCGCCTCGCCCGGTGCCACACGAAGGCTGATATCTTTCAGGATATGAACGCGTGCCGCGCCTGACCCGAGCGAGAGATTGACGTTGGAAATGGTTATGGTGTCCGGCTCGAGGCCGGTCAGGGAAGAGGGTTCGATGAGACTGTCCATGGATCGGTCATATGGCAATTCCGCCGCCGGGGTCGAGGGCCGGATGGGTATGTTCGTGCACATACTCGTGTTGATTATGGCCTTGATGACGACACAGACGGTTTTTGCGCAGACCCCGGCGGCCAACCCGGCAAAGCCCATCAAGATGGTCGTTCTGGGTGATTCCCTGAGCGCCGGCTACGGTCTGTCGGCTTCCGGGGCGTTCCCCGTCCGCCTGAAAAAGGCGTTGGAAGCCAAGGGGATAAAGGTCGATATGATCAATGCCGGGGTGTCCGGCGACACCACCTCCGGCGGCCGCGACCGGCTCGACTGGTCGATCCCGGAGGGAACCGAGGCCGTGATCCTCGAACTCGGCGCCAACGACGCCCTGCGCGGGACCAACCCCGACGTCAGCCGCGCCGCGCTGACCGAGATCCTGACCCGGCTCAAAGCCCGCAAGATCGCCGTCCTGCTGTGCGGGATGCTGGCGCCGCCGAATTACGGCAGCGAGTACGCGGCCCGCTTCAACGCGATCTATCCGGAGCTGTCGAAATCCTTCGGCGTGCCGCTGTATCCGTTTTTCCTCGAAGGCGTCGCCGCCGAGGCCAAGCTCAATCAGCCGGACGGACTGCATCCGACCGCCGAGGGCGTCGACGTCATCGTGAAGAATATTCTGCCCAGTGTGGAGGCATTTCTCGGTCCGTTATCTGCGCAGCGCAGCTGAAAAGTGAGCAGTGAATAACCCTACCTGATAATTTTCCCCCGTAGCTTTCCGGTCCTCTAGCGCCGGCTGCTTCGCAGAGTCACATAAGTCAGGTAGGAATTGGTAATCGGTGATTCGTCATCGGGTTTCAGCATCGGGAGTCGTGCGATGCCGCGGTTGTTTGCTGGACTGGAAATCCCGGCCGAGATTGGCCAGACCCTTTCCAATTTGCGTGGCGGCCTCCCGGGCGCCCGCTGGATCGATCCCGAAAATTATCACGTCACCTTGCGGTTCATCGGCGACATCGACGGCATGTCGGCGAATGAAATCGCCTCGATGTTGTTTCGGGTCAACCGCAAGCCGTTTGAGGTCAAGGTCCAGGGCCTGCAAAGCTTCGGCGGGCGCAAGCCGCGGGCGGTGGTCGCTGCCGTCGAGCCGAGCCGGCCGCTGATCGAATTGCAGGCCGAACTCGAGCGGATGATGCAACGCATGGGGCTCGATCCCGAGGGACGCAAATTCACCCCCCATGTGACGCTGGCCCGGCTGCACGACGCTTCGAGCCAGGATGTCGCCGATTATCTCTCGGTGCGAGGCTATTTCCCGAGCCGAACCTTCATGGCGTCACGCTTCGTGCTGTTCTCGTCGCGCGCCTCCACCGGCGGCGGCCCCTATGTGGTCGAGGCACCCTACGCACTGAGCGCGTGAGGGCAGTACCGCGCCTTCCAGGGACGGGGACCGTAGCCCGGATGAAGCGCAGCGAAATCCGGGATAAATCCACCGGCTGGTGAGACCGTCCCGGATTGCACTGCGCTTCATCCGGGCTACGCAGCCGCACTTGCATACCCCCACCACCAATTCACGGCTTGCAATTTTCGTACGCCTGGGGCCGTAAGGGGGCCATGCTGTCGACCACCCCACCCAGTTCGTTCCGCGCCCATTATCAGGCTCTGGTCGCCTCCGGCGCGATCGAGGCCGATCCGGCGCAAGCCAGCGCCGCCGATGCGTTTTCGTCGCTGGAAGACCGGCTGTCGAGCTACAAGCCGCTGCGCAAGCAAAGCCTGTTCGGGCGGCTGTTTGCCGACAAGGACGAGCCGCCGCCGCGCGGGCTTTACGTCCATGGCGAGGTCGGGCGCGGCAAGACCATGCTGATGGATCTGTTTTTTCAGCAATGCGCCATCGAGCACAAGCGCCGCGCGCATTTCCACGAATTCATGGCCGAGGTGCATGAACGGATTTACGGCTACCGGCAGAATATCGCGCGCGGCGAGATCGCCGACGGCGATGTGATCACGCTGACCGCGAACGCGATCTTCGATCAGGCCTGGCTGCTGTGCTTCGACGAATTCCACGTCACCGACATTGCCGACGCCATGATCCTGGGCCGGCTGTTCACAAAACTGTTCGAACTCGGCACCGTCGTGGTGGCGACCTCCAACGTCGCGCCCGACGACCTCTACAAGGGCGGGCTGAACCGCGCGCTGTTCCTGCCGTTCATCGCGCAGATCTCCGATCACATGGACGTGCTGCGGCTCGACGCGCGCACCGATTTCCGGCTGGAAAAACTCGCCGGCGTGAAGATGTGGCTGGTGCCGGCGGATGACGCTGCCGGTGACGCACTCGACAAGGCCTGGCGCAAGATGACCGGCAACGCGCCCTGCAAGGCGCGCGATATCGCGATCAAGGGCCGCGTCCTGCGCGTGCCCTGTTCGTCGCATGGCATCGCCCGCTTTGCGTTCGCCGAACTCTGTGAGCAGCCGCTGGCCGCATCCGATTATCTGCGGCTGGCGCACGACTATCACACCATCCTCGTCGATCGCGTACCCGTCATGGATTATGCCGAGCGCAACGCCGCCAAGCGGTTCATCTCGCTGATCGACACGCTCTATGACAATGCCGTGAAGCTGATGGCCTCAGCGGAAGCCGATCCGGTGTCGCTGTACCGCGCAACCGACGGCAATGAGGCCAACGAGTTCAAGCGGACCTCGTCGCGGCTGATCGAAATGAGCTCGGAATCCTATCTGGCGCTCCCGCACGGGCGGAAGGATTCGGCGGCCAGCGGCTCCAGCACCGGGCTGGTGGAGACGTAGGTCTCTCAGCCGTCATTGCGAGCCACCGGGTCGCGCGAATGCGCGCCCGGGTGGCCCGCAATGACGGAAGGGATGCGCCGCTGGCATACCTGATCGAAATCAAGGCAAGTCCGCGACGGGGACCTACAATTAGGCACGCCGCGACTTGAACCGGTCATTCGAAAGGGATAACCAGCCTCCCAGTTCACTTTCCATCCTCCTCTACGGTTCAGAAGGACAAATTTCCCATGGCGCGCGACAAGATTGCTTTGATCGGCTCCGGTCAGATCGGCGGAACGCTGGCTCACCTCATTGGCCTGAAGGAGCTCGGCGACGTCGTCATGTTCGACATCGCCGAGGGTGTGCCGCAGGGCAAGGCGCTCGACATTGCGCAGTCCTCGCCGGTCGACGGCTTCGACGCGCATATGACCGGCGCCAATTCCTATGAGGCGCTCGACAATGCCAAGGTCTGCATCGTCACCGCCGGCGTGCCGCGCAAGCCCGGCATGAGCCGCGACGATCTCCTCAGCATCAACCTCAAGGTCATGGAGCAGGTCGGCGCCGGCATCAAGAAATATGCCCCCGACGCCTTCGTCATCTGCATCACCAACCCGCTGGATGCGATGGTGTGGGCGCTGCAGAAGGCTTCCGGCATGCCGCACAAGAAGGTCGTCGGCATGGCCGGCGTGCTGGATTCCTCGCGTTTCCGCTATTTCCTCGCCGATGAATTCAACGTCTCGGTCGAAGACGTCACCGCCTTCGTGCTCGGCGGCCATGGCGACACCATGGTGCCGCTGACGCGTTACTCCACCGTCGCCGGCATTCCGCTGCCTGATCTGGTCAAGATGGGCTGGACCTCGCAAGCGCGGATCGACGAGATCGTCGATCGCACCCGCAATGGCGGCGCCGAGATCGTCAACCTCCTGAAGACCGGTTCGGCCTTCTACGCCCCGGCGGCTTCTGCCATTGCGATGGCCGAGAGCTATCTGAAGGACAAGAAGCGCGTGCTGCCCTGCGCCGCCTATCTCAACGGCGAATATGGCGTGAAGGACATGTATGTCGGCGTGCCGGTCGTGATCGGCTCCAAGGGTGTCGAGCGCATTGTCGAGATCGAGCTGGGCGGCAAGGACCGCGAGGCTTTCGACAAGTCGGTCGGCGCCGTGCAGGGTCTGGTCGACGCCTGCAAGAAAATCGCGCCGGATTTGTTGGGCCGTTGATTTTATTCAGCTTTCGCCCTGGAAACGGGGCGAAAGCGTTTTCTGGCTTGCAGTTCGATTGGTATATGGTATGCCAACTACCAGTACCGGCGGGCCGTAGAACTTGCCGTATGAAGGTTTGGGGAGCGTCCAGATGAATATCCATGAATACCAGGCCAAGGCATTGCTGCATGAATTCGGGGTGCCGATTTCACGCGGCGTGGCGGTCTTGAAGGCCTCGGATTCGGAAGCCGCCGCCAAGGCGCTTCCCGGCCCGATCTGGGTGGTCAAAAGCCAGATCCACGCCGGCGGCCGCGGCAAGGGCAAGTTCAAGGAAGCCTCCGCCGGCGACAAGGGCGGCGTGCGCATCGCCAAGTCGGTCGCCGAGGTCAACGAGTTCGCCAAGCAGATGCTCGGCGCCACCCTGGTCACGATCCAGACCGGCGCGCACGGCAAGCAGGTCAACCGCCTCTACATCGAGGAAGGCTCCGACATCGACAAGGAGTTCTACCTCTCGATCCTGGTCGACCGCGAAACCAGTGAAGTCTCGTTCGTGGTCTCGACCGAAGGCGGCGTCAACATCGAGGACGTCGCGCACAACACGCCCGAGAAGATCATCACCTTCTCGGTCGATCCCGCGACCGGCATCATGGGCCATCACGGCCGCACCGTGGCGAAGGCGCTGAAGCTTTCCGGCGATCTCGCCAAGCAGGCCGAGAAGCTGGTCGCGCAGCTCTATAATGCGTTCACCGCCAAAGACATGGCGATGCTGGAGATCAACCCGCTGGTCGTCACCAAGCAGGGCGATTTGCGCGTGCTCGACGCCAAGGTGGCGTTCGACGACAACGCGATGTACCGCCATCCGGAAGTCGCCGCCCTGCGCGACGAGACCGAAGAAGACGCCAAGGAAATCGAGGCGTCGAAATACGATCTCAACTACGTCACGCTCGAGGGCACCATTGGCTGCATGGTCAACGGCGCTGGTCTGGCGATGGCGACCATGGACATCATCAAGCTCTACGGCATGGAGCCCGCCAACTTCCTCGACGTCGGCGGCGGCGCCAGCAAGGAAAAAGTCGCGGCAGCCTTCAAGATCATCACCGCCGATCCGGCCGTGAAGGGCATTCTCGTCAACATCTTCGGCGGCATCATGAAATGCGACATCATCGCTGAGGGCGTGGTCGCAGCCGTCAAGGAAGTCGGGCTGAAAGTGCCGCTGGTGGTTCGCCTCGAAGGCACCAATGTCGACGCCGGCAAGAAGATCATCCGGGAATCCGGATTGAACGTGCTGCCCGCCGACAATCTCGACGATGCCGCGCAGAAAATCGTGAATGCCGTCAAGGGAGGCTAGCGATGGCTGACCGTCTCACCGCACCGACTGCGCTCGACGAACACCGCAAGCTCGCGGTGTTTGCCGGCGAGTGGAGCGGTGAAGAGATGGTCTATCCCTCGCGCTGGAGCGCCGGCGGCCCGGCCACCGCGCATATCAAGGCGCGCATGGATCTCAATGGTTTCTATCTGATCCAGGACGCGGTCCAGATGCGCGACGGCGCGGAGACCTTCGCGACCCACGGCGTGTTCACCTACGACCGCGAGGATCGGCATTACAAATTATTTTGGCACGATTCGCTTGGCTACTACTCGCCGGCGCCGGCCTCCGGCGGCTGGACCGGCAAGTCGCTGATCCTGGTGCGCGGCTCGCTGCGCGGCAACGCGCGCCACGTCTATGAAGTCATCGACGACAACAACTACACCATGAAAATCCAGTTCTCGCCCGACGCCGAAGGCTGGGCCGACGTGCTCACCGGCACGTATCGGCGCATCCACTGACCCCGTTTCCGATCATCCAGGGAAGTAACATCCATCATGTCCGTTCTGATCGATAAAAACACCAAAGTCATCTGCCAGGGTTTTACCGGCAAGAACGGTACGTTCCATTCCGAAGCGGCGATCGCTTACGGCACCAAGATGGTCGGCGGCACCTCGCCGGGTAAAGGCGGTGCTGTGCATCTCGGCCTGCCGGTGTTCGACACCGTCGCCGAGGCGCGTGAAAAGACCGGCGCCGATGCGTCGGTGATCTATGTGCCGCCGCCGGGGGCTGCGGATGCGATCTGCGAGGCGATCGCTGCGGAGATTCCGCTGATCGTCTGCATCACCGAGGGCATTCCGGTGCTCGACATGGTCCGCGTCAAGCGCTCGCTTTCGGGGTCGAAGTCACGCCTGATCGGGCCGAATTGCCCCGGCGTTATGACCGCGGGCGAATGCAAGATCGGCATTATGCCGGCCAACATCTTCAAGCCGGGCAATGTCGGCATCGTGTCGCGTTCGGGCACCCTGACCTATGAGGCCGTGTTCCAGACCACCCAGGAGGGCCTCGGCCAGACCACCGCGGTCGGCATTGGCGGCGACCCGGTCAAGGGCACCGAATTCATCGACGTGCTCGAAATGTTCCTCGCCGACCCCAAGACCACCTCGATCATCATGATCGGTGAGATCGGCGGTTCCGCCGAGGAAGACGCCGCCCAGTTCATCAAGGACGAGGCCAAGCGGGGCCGAAGCAAGCCGATGGTCGGCTTCATCGCTGGCGTCACCGCCCCTCCCGGCCGCCGCATGGGCCATGCCGGCGCGATCATCTCGGGCGGCAAGGGCGACGCCGGTTCCAAGACCGCGGCGATGGAATCGGCCGGAATCACGGTCTCTCCGTCGCCTGCGCGGCTCGGTCACACCCTTGCCGAAAAATTGAAGTCCTAATTCAATTCTTGGTTCTTTTGGGCGGGAAATTTCGCGCTAAATAGGTTAGAGGTGCTTTAACTCGCCGGTCCGGGCCTTCGGACCGGCCAAAGCGCCGTTTTCCACGCGCGAAGCCAAAATTACCAGGACGCCATCATGTCTCGCCAGGACGCGAATGCCGCATTTGCCCTCTCCTCCTTTTTGCAGGGCACCAACGCCACCTACATCGACGACCTCTACGCCCGCTACGAGCAGGACCCCGCCTCGGTCGATCCCGACTGGCAGGAGTTCTTCAAGAGCCTGAAAGACACCCCCGCCGACGTCCAGAAGAACGCCGAGGGCGCCTCCTGGGGTCGCGCCAACTGGCCGTTGACGCCGCGGGACGAACTGACCTCGGCGCTGGACGGCAACTGGGTGCAGGTCGAGAAGGCCGTCGGCGCCAAGCTGGCCGCCAAGGCCGAGACCAAGAGCGCAGCGGTCTCGTCGGCCGACCTCAACCAGGCGACGCGGGATTCGGTCCGCGCCTTGATGCTGATCCGCGCCTACCGCATGCGCGGTCATTTCCACGCCAAGCTCGATCCGCTCGGCATCGAAGCCCAGCGTGACCGCGAGGAGCTCGATCCGCGCACCTACGGCTTCGCCGAAGCCGATTTCGACCGCAAGATCTTCCTCGATCACGTGCTCGGTCTCGAATACGGCACGCTTCGCGAAATCGTCGCGATCTGCGAGCGCACCTACTGCCAGACGCTCGGCGTCGAATTCATGCACATCACCAACGCGGCGCAGAAGTCCTGGATCCAGGAGCGCATCGAAGGCCCGGACAAGGAAATCAGCTTCACCCCCGAAGGCCGTCGCGCGATCCTCAACAAGCTGATCGAAGCCGAGGGCTTCGAGAAGTTCTGCGACATCAAATTCACCGGCACCAAGCGCTTCGGCCTCGACGGCGCTGAAGCGCTGATCCCGGCGCTGGAGCAGATCATCAAGCGCGGCGGCAATCTCGGGGTGAAAGAGATCGTCGTCGGCATGCCGCATCGCGGCCGCCTCAACGTGCTGACGCAGGTGATGGGCAAGCCGCATCGCGCGTTGTTTCATGAATTCAAGGGCGGCTCCGCCAATCCCGACGCGGTCGAAGGTTCCGGCGACGTCAAATATCATCTCGGCGCCTCGTCGGACCGCGAGTTCGACAACAACAAGATACATCTGTCGCTGACCGCCAATCCGTCGCATCTGGAAATCGTCGATCCCGTCGTGCTCGGCAAGGTGCGCGCCAAGCAGGACCAGCATGGCGATCCGCCGGACATGCGCATTTCGGTGCTGCCGATGCTGATGCACGGCGACGCCGCTTTCGCCGGCCAAGGCGTGGTGGCCGAATGCTTCGCGTTGTCGGACCTGAAGGGCTACCGCACCGGCGGTTCGCTGCACTTCATCGTCAACAACCAGATCGGCTTCACCACCTATCCGCGTTACTCGCGCTCCTCGCCCTATCCGTCGGACGTCGCGAAGATGATCGACGCGCCGATCTTCCATGTGAACGGCGACGATCCGGAAGCCGTGGTGTTCGCGGCCAAGGTTGCGATCGAGTTCCGGCAGAAATTCCACAAGCCCGTCGTGATCGACATGTTCTGCTACCGCAGGCATGGCCACAACGAAGGCGACGAGCCGATGTTCACCCAGCCGGTGATGTACAAGAAGATCGCTACCCATCCCGGCACGGTCGAAATCTATTCCAAGCGGCTGATCGCCGATGGCGTGATGACGGAAGGCGAAGTCGAAAAGGCCAAGGCCGACTGGCGTGCGCGGCTCGATGCCGAGCTCGAGGCGGGCTCGGGCTACAAGCCGAACAAGGCCGACTGGCTCGACGGCAAATGGGCGGGCTTCAAATCCGCCGATCAGGAAGAGGACGCCCGCCGCGGCGTCACCGGCGTCGATACCGCCATCCTGAAGGACATCGGCCGCAAGATCACCAAGGTGCCCGATGGTTTCCGCGTTCACCGCACCATCCAGCGCTTCCTCGAAAATCGCGCCAAGGCGATCGACAATGGCGTCGGCATCGACTGGGCGACCGGCGAGTCGCTGGCGTTCTGCACGCTGATGCAGGAAGGCCGCCACGTCCGCCTGTCCGGCCAGGATAGCGAGCGCGGTACCTTCTCGCAGCGCCACTCGGTGCTGATCGACCAGGAAGACGAGAGCCGGTACACACCGTTCAACCATCTCGGCCCCGACCAGGGCCATTACGAGGTCATCAACTCGCTGCTCTCGGAAGAGGCGGTGCTCGGCTTCGAGTACGGCTATACGCTGGCCGAACCGAATGCGCTGGCGATGTGGGAAGCCCAGTTCGGCGACTTCGCCAATGGCGCGCAGGTGCTGTTCGACCAGTTCATCTCGTCGGGCGAACGCAAATGGCTGCGCATGTCCGGTCTCGTCTGTTTGTTGCCGCATGGCTATGAAGGGCAGGGACCGGAACATTCCTCGGCACGTCTCGAGCGCTTCCTGCAGATGTGCGCCGAAGACAACATGCAGGTGGTCTACCCCACCACGCCGGCGAATTACTTCCACGTGCTGCGGCGCCAGCTGCATCGCGAAATCCGCAAACCGCTTATCCTGATGACGCCGAAGTCGCTGCTGCGGCACAAGCGCGCCGTCTCGAGGCTCGACGAGCTCGGCAAGGACACCACGTTCCACCGCATCCTCTACGATGATGCCCAGATGCTGCCGGACGAGAAGATCAAGCTGGTCGGCGACGACAAGATCCGCCGCATCGTGCTGTGCTCGGGCAAGGTCTATTACGATCTCTACGAGGAGCGCGAGAAGCGCGGCGTCGATGACATCTATCTGATGCGCGTCGAGCAGCTCTATCCGGTGCCGTTGAAGGCGCTGGTGCACGAACTCGCCCGCTTCAAGAATGCCGAAGTGGTCTGGTGCCAGGAAGAGCCGCGCAACATGGGCGCGTGGCACTTCATCGAACCCTATCTCGAATGGGTGCTGAACCAGATCCAGGCGCCGAACAAGCGTCCGCGTTACGCCGGCCGCGCAGCGGCGGCGGCAACGGCCACCGGTTTGATGTCGAAGCATCTGGCGCAGCTCAAGGCTCTGCTGGATGACGCGCTGAATTAACTCACGATCGTCATACCCCGCGAAGGCGGGGTATCCAGTACGCCGTGCTGCTGGTTTTAATCGCAGCCGTCACGGAGTACTGGATCGCCCGCCCCAGTGCGCAATTGCGCACAAGGCGGACGATGACAGCAAAATCTTTTGACCGCATTGGTTCTTGAGGAAAACACACCATGACTGAAATTCGCGTTCCGACGCTCGGCGAGTCCGTGACGGAGGCCACCATCGGCCGCTGGTTCAAGAAGGCCGGCGATGCCGTGGCGGTGGACGAGCCCCTGGTGGAGCTCGAGACCGACAAGGTCACCATCGAAGTCCCGGCGCCCTCAGCGGGCGTGCTGGGCGAGATCGCCGCCAAGGATGGCGAGACCGTCGCCGTCGGCGCGCTGCTCGGACAGATCACTGACGGCGCGGCGGGCGCCAAGCCGGCCGCTGCCCCGGCAAAGGCTGCTGCTCCGGCCGCACCGCCGCCCGCCGCTGCGCCCGCGCCGGCTCCGAAAGCGGCGCCCTCGGATGCGCCGCTGGCGCCGTCGGTACGGAAACTCTCCGCCGAAAGCGGCGTCGATGCCGCCACCGTGCCCGGCTCCGGCAAGGATGGCCGCGTCACCAAGGGCGACATGCTGGCCGCGATCGAGAAGGCCGCTTCGGCGCCGACCCCGGTCAATCAGCCGGCGGCCGCCGTGCAGGTGCGTGCGCCGTCGCCCGCCGACGATGCCGCCCGTGAAGAGCGCGTGAAGATGACACGGCTGCGCCAGACCATCGCGCGCCGCCTCAAGGACGTGCAGAACACCGCGGCGATGCTCACGACCTTCAACGAGGTCGACATGAGCCACATCATGGCGATGCGCACGCAGTACAAGGATGTGTTCGAGAAGAAGCACGGCACCAAGCTCGGCTTCATGGGCTTCTTCACCAAGGCCTGCGTGCAGGCGCTGAAGGATATCCCGGCCGTCAACGCCGAGATCGACGGCACCGATTTGATCTACAAGAACTACTATCACGTCGGCGTCGCCGTCGGCACCGACAAGGGCCTGGTCGTGCCCGTGGTGCGCGACTGCGACCACAAGTCGATCTCCGACATCGAAAAGAGCATTTCCGATTTCGGCCGCCGCGCCCGCGACGGCCAGCTCAAGATCGACGAGATGCAGGGCGGCACCTTCACCATCACCAATGGCGGCATCTACGGTTCGCTGATGTCGACGCCGATCCTGAACGCGCCGCAATCGGCCATTCTCGGCATGCACAAGATCCAGGAGCGGCCGATGGCGGTCGCTGGCAAGATCGAGATCCGTCCGATGATGTATCTGGCGCTGTCCTACGATCACCGCGTGATCGACGGCAAGGAAGCGGTGACGTTCCTGGTCCGGGTCAAGGAGAGCCTGGAAGATCCGGCGCGACTGGTGCTGGATCTCTGATCAGGGGTTCTCTCTGATGCCCGCCGATCAGCGGGCATCGTGAGCGGGCTGGGCGCGTGGATTATTGGGGGCTGATGTGACGGACAAAGTCGTAGTCATCACCGGTGGAAGCCGAGGCATCGGCCGTGCCACCGCGATTGCCGCCGCGGCCCGCGGCTTTCGGGTCGTGGTCGGTTACGCCAGTAACGAGGCGGCGGCAAACGAGGTCGTCAGCGAAATCGAACGCAAGAACGGCAAGGCCGTCGCTGTCAAATGCGACGTCGCCGAGGAAAGCGATATCCTCGCGCTGTTCAAGGCGGCCGATCAGTTCGGTACGTTAGGGGCGCTCGTCAACAACGGCGGTATTGTCGGTAAGAGCGGCGTGCGCGTCGACGAGATGTCGGCCGAGCGCATCCAGCGCGTGATGGCGGTCAACGTCACCGGGTCCATCCTGTGCGCGCGCGAGGCCGTGAAGCGCATGTCGACCAAGCATGGCGGCAAAGGTGGCGTCATCGTCAATCTTTCCTCGGTGGCGGCGAAACTCGGTGCGCCGAATACGTATGTCGATTACGCGGCCTCCAAGGGGGCGATCGATTCGTTCACGGTCGGGCTCGGTCATGAAGTCGCCGGCGAGGGGATCCGCGTCGCGGCGATCCGGCCCGGGCTGATCGACACCGAAATTCATGCGGCCGGCGGTGAGCCCGATCGCGCCCATCGTCTTGCGCACCTGGTGCCGATGAAACGCGTCGGCACCGCGGAAGAAATCGCCAATGCGATCGTCTGGCTGATGTCGGACGATGCTTCGTACGTTACCAGCGCCATCCTCGACGTGTCGGGTGGCCGGTAATAGCTGTCATACAATTCAGTTACAGGACTTCAATCATGGCCACTTACGATCTCGTCGTCATCGGCACCGGGCCCGGCGGATATGTCTGCGCGGTGCGCGCGGCGCAACTCGGCATGAAAGTCGCCGTGGTCGAGAAGAACGCGACGCTCGGGGGCACCTGCCTCAATGTCGGCTGCATGCCGTCGAAGGCGCTGCTGCATGCCTCCGAGATGTTCGAGGAGGCCACCCATTCCTTTGCCAAGATGGGCGTCAGCGTTTCCACGCCGCAGCTCGATCTGCCGGCCATGATGAATTTCAAGCAGCAGGGCATCGACGGTAACGTCAAGGGCGTCGAGTTCCTGATGAAGAAGAACAAGATCGATGTCATCAATGGCGCTGGCAAGATCCTCGGCGCCGGCAAGGTCGAAGTATCAAGCAGCGACGGCAAGGCGCAGACGGTCGAGACCAAGAACATCGTGATCGCCACTGGCTCCGATATCGCGCGGCTGAAGGGCATCGAGATCGACGAGAAGCGCATCGTGTCCTCGACCGGCGCGCTGTCGCTCGACAAGGTGCCGTCGAGCCTTCTGATCGTCGGCGCCGGCGTGATCGGGCTCGAGCTTGGTTCGGTGTGGCACCGCCTTGGTGCGAAAGTCACCGTGGTGGAGTTTCTCGATCGCATCCTGCCGGGCATGGACGGCGAAGTCGCAAAACAATTCCAGCGCATCCTCGAAAAGCAGGGCTTTGCGTTCAAGCTCGGCGCCAAAGTTACGGGCGTCGACACCTCGGGCAAGACGTTGGCGGCCAAGGTTGAGCCGGCGGCAGGCGGTGCGACTGAGACGATCGAAGCCGATGTGGTGCTGGTCTGTATCGGCCGCGTGCCCTACACCGAAGGCCTCGGCCTGAAAGAGGCGGGCATCGCGCTCGACAATCGCGGCCGCGTCCAGATCGACGCGCATTTCTCGACCAGCGTGAAGGGCGTCTATGCGATCGGCGACGTGGTGGCGGGTCCGATGCTCGCGCACAAGGCCGAGGACGAAGGCGTGGCCTGCGCCGAAATCATCGCTGGCAAGGCCGGGCATGTGAACTACGACGTTATCCCTGGCGTGGTGTATACCACGCCGGAAGTATCGTCGGTCGGCAAGACCGAGGAAGAACTGAAGCAGGCGGGTGTTGCGTATACGTCGGGCAAATTTCCCTTCACCGCCAATGGCCGTTCCAAGGTCAACCAGACCACCGACGGCTTTGTGAAGATTCTCGCGGATGCGAAGACCGATCGCGTGCTCGGCGTGCACATTATCGGCCGCGAAGCCGGCGAAATGATCCATGAAGCTGCGGTTCTGATGGAGTTCGGCGGTTCCGCCGAGGATCTGGCACGCACCTGCCACGCGCATCCGACCCGTTCCGAAGCCATCAAGGAAGCCGCGCTTGCGGTCGGCAAGCGGGCGATCCATATGTGATCCGACATCCGGCAGCCGCCGGATGGAGATGATTTCGATGATGCGCCGCCTGTTACAACCGTTCTGGGTTCTGCTAGCGGTCGTCTTCCTGATCGAAGCATGGCTGTGGGATCATCTCGAGCCGATCGTCGAGCGCATCGTCGCGCGGATTCCGCTGCGCGCGTTCAAGCAATGGCTGTCCGACCGGGTCGATACGCTGTCGCCGGCGATGACCTTGATCGTGTTTGCGGTGCCGGTGATTCCGCTGTTCCCGCTCAAGCTGGTCGGTCTTTGGTTGTTGGCGCACGAATATTGGGTCAGCGCGATTACCGTCATCGTTCTCGGAAAATTCGTCGGCGTCGGTGTCACCGCGTTCATCTTCGACGTGACGCGCGTCAAGCTGCTGCAGATGGGCTGGTTCAAGAAAATCTACCAGTTCATCATGATGCTGCGCGCCAAGGCAGCGGCGCTGGTCGAGCCGATCAAGCGCCGGATCCGCGACATGCTGCGCGGCGACGGCGATGGCTGGTCAGCCCGCATGCTGAAGCTGATCCAGCGCTTCCGCAGGCGCGTGCGCGAAGCGCGCTGAATTCGAATTGCGTCCGCGAGGAAGCTGCGCTCCCTCTCCCGCTTGCGGGGGAGGGCTGGGGTGGGGGGCTCGCCGCGAGTCACACTCTTCGTGGGGGGAGAGCCCCCACCCGGCGCTTACGCGCCGACCTCCCCCGCAAGCGGGAGAGGTGCACTGAGTTCGCAGTCAGGCCGATTCAACCAACCGACTACCTCAATGCAAATGCAACAGATGCGGCGAGTACAGGCCGAGACAGGTGATGACGATTCCGAGCAGCGCCAGCGCGGCTGATCCCCATGCCAGGATGATCATGCCCGTGATGATGGTGGCCGACGCCAGCACGATGCCGATCTGGAAGGCGGCCGACGCGACTTCATAATGATGGTATTTGGCAGTCGCCTCGTCGCGCATATGTTCGGCTTCCTTGGCGCGTTTCGCGAGCTCCTCCGAGCCCTCGCCGGTTTCCGGCTCCGAGCGATAGCGCGCCGCGGTCTTGGTCCAGTCGTCGATCTGCTTTTGCAGCGCCGCTTTCGCGGCGGGGTCGGCCGTGACCCCGAGGCTGAGCTTGGCGTGTTCGGAGGTGGCCTGCACCACGGTGCGGCGGATGCTCTTGGCCTGGAAGAATGCCCACAGGTTCGACGCCTCGACGTTCTTGCTGATCGATTCGGTTTGCGCGCCCTTGCCCAGCGTTTCCGACAGCGCCAGGAACAAGGCGATGACCGCGATCAGCAACGCGATCTTCTTATTCGAGCCTGAAGCGTGCTCGGCATGCTCCGCATGCTCCATACTTTCATGTGCGCCCATGATTCCCCTCCTGCCAATTGCCAAAGCGTTTTCGAGCGACGTGGATGCCGGTTCGCGTGAAGAAAACGCGTCAAAAATAAAACTGAAGGCCGATCCTGATTCGATCAGGATCGAACAAGCCTCCAGCTCGGACGATTGCCGAACAATAAGGCGAGCGCAAGGGGGCAGGCAGGGAAGTACATAATGTGACGGCGATGTGTCGGGCGATCTCAGCCGCGTGGATGCGCCGTCCGGTACACTTCCAGCAGCCGCTCAGAGTCGATGCCGGTATAGATCTGCGTGGTCGAGAGCGAGGCGTGGCCGAGCAATTCCTGGATCGCGCGCAGATCGCCGCCGCGGCTCAGGAGATGGGTGGCGAAGGAATGCCGCAGCGCATGCGGCGTAGCACTATCGGGCAGTCCGAGCGCGCCGCGCATCCGCTCCATGGTGAGCTGGATGATTCGTGGCGATAGCGGCCCGCCGCGGGCGCCGACGAAGATCGGCCCGGCGGGGGTGAGTGGATGCGGACAGACCGCGGTGTAATCGGCGATCAGCGCCAGCACGTTTTGCAGCACCGGCACCATGCGGGTCTTGTTGCCCTTGCCGGTCACGATGATGACGTCGCCCTCGCCGGGCTTGGGCACGTCGCGCTTCTTCAAGCCCAGCGCCTCGGAGATGCGCAGGCCCGAACCATAGAGCAGCGCCATCACGGCGGCGTCGCGCGCCCAGATCCAGGGATCGCGGTCCTCGCCGGCGCGTTCATCGGCATCGGCCAAACGTTTGGCGGCCGCCATCTGGATCGGCTTCGGCAGGCTCTTGCCGATTTTGGGCGCACGGATCGCGGAGAGCGCGCCGACCTTGCCCTTGCCTTCTCGTTCCAGGAAACGTCCGAACGAGCGCAAGCCGGCCAGCGCCCGCGCCAGCGAGCGCCCGCCGATGTCGTCGGCGCGGCGCATCGCCATGAATGCCCTGATGTCGCTGGCTTCGAGTGTGGCAAATCCCTTCAGCGTGACTTTTCTGCCCCAGTGCTGGCTGAGAAATGCAAGACATTGCCTGACATCGCGGGCATAGGCCTCCAGCGTCTTGGGCGATAGCCGCCGTTCCGCGCGCAGATGCGACAGCCAGCGTGTCATCTCCAGCGCCAGCGCGGAGTCGGCGCAATCGAGCTCAATCGGTTGAAGGGACGGAACAGGCTTGGTCATGGACTATGGGCGCCCTGATTCTCCCGATTATATCGCACCTCTTTCGTTTACCGTTCGCTAACTTGCGCCCCGCGTGGTCGCTGCCACTGGCCTCCGCCGCCGCGCGCCCTTAACTTGGGTGCTTCCACCCCGAGCCTGATTCCCCAAGCCTGATTCCCCAAGCCTGATTCCCCAAGCCTGATTCCCGATGGACCATTCGCCGCGCAACACCAGTTCTTCCGCCACATCGACGCGCGTCGTCGATGTGCTGGTGCCGGTCGCGCTCAACCAGGCCTATTCCTATCGCGTGCCGCGCGGCATGGAACTGAAGCCCGGCGACGTCGTCTGCGTGCCGCTCGGCCCACGCGAAGTGGTGGCGGTGGTGTGGGCGGAGAACGCCAATCCCGATCCGCGCCTGCATAACCGCCTGAAGGATGTCGGCGAGAAGCTCGACGTGCCGCCGCTGAAGGAGGAACTGCGTTCGCTGGTCGATTGGGTCGCCAATTACACGCTCTCGGCGCGCGGCATGGTGCTGCGCATGACGTTGCGGATGGGCGAAAATCTCGGGCCGGAGCGGATGCGGCTCGGCGTGCGGCTGGTCGGCGAGCCGCCGCGGCGCCTGACGCCGGCGCGGCGGCGGGTGATCGACGTGCTGTCGGATGGGCTCCTACACGGCAAATCCGACGCTGCGCGGGAAGCCGGCGTCAGTTCGGGCGTGATTGACGGGCTGGTCGATGAGGGCACGCTTCAAACCGAGGTGATGCCGCCGCCGCTGGCGCCGCCGGCGCCCGATCCATCCTTCGCCCAGCCTGAATTTTCCCGGCAGCAGCGCACGGCAGTGGATGCGATGCGGGCGCTGGCGGCGAATGGCAGCTTTCACGTCGCGCTGCTCGATGGCGTCACCGGGTCGGGCAAGACCGAAGTCTATTTCGAGGCGATTGCCGAAATCATCCGGCGCGGCAAGCAGACGCTGATCCTGATGCCGGAGATCGCGCTGACCGGGCAATTCCTCGATCGCTTCGCGCTGCGTTTCGGCGTGCGTCCATTGGAATGGCACTCCGAACTGACGCCGCGCACGCGCGCGCGAAACTGGGCCGCGATTGCGGCCGGCGAAGCGCCGGTCGTGGTCGGCGCGCGCTCGGCGTTGTTTCTGCCTTACGCTGATCTGGGCCTGATCATCGTCGATGAGGAGCACGACCAGGCCTACAAGCAGGATGACGGCGCGCATTATCACGCCCGCGACATGGCGGTGGTGCGCGCGCATATCGCCAAGATCCCGATCATCCTGGCGTCCGCGACGCCGTCGATCGAGAGCGAAGTCAACGCGCGCAAGGGGCGCTACCAGCGCGTTGCGCTGCCGTCGCGCTTCGGCGGCCAGCACATGCCGCATATCGAGGCGATCGATATGCGCCGCGAACCGCCGCCGCGCGGCCGCTTCGTCTCGCCGCGGCTCGCCGACTATATCGGGCAGGCGATCGAGAAGCGCGAGCAGGCGCTGTTGTTCCTCAATCGCCGCGGCTACGCGCCGCTGACCTTGTGCCGCGCCTGCGGCCATCGCTTCTCCTGCACGATCTGCGACGCCTGGCTGGTCGATCATCGCTTCCGCCAGCGGCTGGTCTGCCACCATTGCGGCTTCTCGATGCCGCGCCCGAACATCTGTCCGCATTGCGCGGCCGAGGAATCGCTCGCCGCGATCGGCCCCGGCGTCGAACGGCTGCAGGAAGAAGCGGCGCAACTGTTTCCGAACGCGCGCACCATGGTGCTGTCGAGCGACCTGATCACCTCGATCGAGACCATGCGCAGCGAACTCAACGAAATCGCCGAAGGCCGCGTCGATATCATCATCGGCACGCAGCTGGTGGCGAAGGGGCATAATTTCCCCAGGCTCAATCTGGTCGGCGTCGTCGATGCGGATCTGGGCCTGAGCAATGGCGATCCGCGCGCGGCCGAGCGGACGTTTCAATTGCTCAATCAGGTGATCGGCCGCGCCGGACGCGAGCAGGGCCGCGGCATCGGCTATCTGCAGACCCATCAGCCCGATCATCCCGTGATGAAGGCGCTGGTCGCGAGCGATCGCGAAGCGTTTTACGCCAGCGAAATCGATGCGCGCGAACGATCCGGCTATCCGCCGTTCGGCCGGCTCGCCAGCCTGATCATTTCCGCCGGCGACCGCCCGACCGCCGAGGGCTTTGCGCGAAAACTCGCCGCCATCGCACCGATCGACGAGCGCATCCAGGTGCTTGGTCCCGCTGAAGCGCCGCTCGCGGTCATCAAGGGCCGCTATCGTTTCCGGCTGTTGGTGAAGTCGCTGCGCAATGTCGATTTGTCGGACTACTTACGCGAATGGCTGGCGGCAGCGCCGAAGACCAAGGGCAATCTCAAGCTCGAGATCGACGTCGATCCGCAGAGCTTTTTGTAGCGTGCCAAGACCCTCAACGTCATTGCCTCCGACAAACGCGAAGCGTTTGCGCAAGGGAGCGAAGCGACGAAGCAATCCACTCTTTCTTTGCGCGGCGCGATGGATTGCTTCGCTTCGCTCTCATGCACAAACGCTCCGCGTTTGTTGCAGACAATGACGGAGAGAGAGCTTTCAAAACAACAAAAAAGCCTGCCGTCATTTGCGACGGCAGGCCCTTATCGGTGCACGAACGAATTCGCGTTCCGTTACGCTACGCAACGCTTACCAGATCGGTTGAACCGGAAACGGCGCGTGATCAGCGCTTAGGAGATGACCTCGGCGGTGACGTGGCCGACGCCGCGGCTGGTCAGTCCGATGGCACGGGCAGCGCCCGTCGAGAGGTCAAGCACGCGTCCCTTGATGAAGGGACCGCGGTCGTTGATCGTGACCACGACGCTCTGGCCGCCATGGGTAACGCGGAGCTTGGTGCCGAACGGCAGCGTCTTGTGGGCTGCGGTCATGGCGTTCTGGTTGAAGCGCTGACCGGAAGCGGTCTTGCTGCCGGATTCATTGCCGTAGAAGGAAGCCTTGCCCGAGAAGCCGCGCCCGGAGCTCTGCGAGCCGATCGAGGCGTTGGCATCCTGCCAGTTGCTGGCGGGCGCCTTAGCGGCGTGGTGGGCATGATGATGATGGTGGTGATGACGGTGGTGCCTGGATTTGGCCGAAGCCTCGGTGACGCCGCTGCCGACCAGGAGAGTTGCGGCGATCAAAGCGAAAGCCGTACGCGACCGGATTAATGATTCCGGCATCAGCTTATTGGTATTCAACATTAAACTAGTCCCTCAGACAGTATTGCCACATATTTGGCAAGTGGAACCCCCGTTCCCGTGTGAGATCGCCGTTTGGTTAGGCAATGAGGCATGAATTGGGCAGTAATGTCTGTTTATCTCCGGCTGACATATCTTGTTACTAAGATCAACAAATCAAACGATATTTCTAAATACATCGCCTTAACGAATTTTTAACCATAATAATACTTGTTATTACTGACGAATAAAGTGTTCGTTAGTCTTTACGAAAGTTGCTGCAAGTAAACGGCGGGGAACCGGTTTGGCCCCTTTCCGCAGGCTCATAGCGCCCATGCAAATACGGTAGGAACCATGGCGCCTGCAGCTGACGCGCGCTTTCGGGCCAGGGGTGCAGCCAGGTGCAGGCGGCAAAATCGTGACACCTGATTTGCCGCGAAGTGACCTTGGAAAATCGTCTTGGAAGTCGCCTGGAAAGTCGCTTTACAGGCCGACTGAAATAGACGTGCGACAAGGCATCGCCCGCATGCGCGGTCATGTTGCACCTGCGCGCTCGCTATGTTAGCAAAGCCGCGATTTTAACGATCCCGGCACCTCTCGTGCCGGTCGAAAATCGAAGTCCCGCTTGAATTCCAAGGGCTTGGATCGCTAGGCGCCGCACTCGTGGCGACGGTTTTTCCCTTGCGAGTTTGACAGCAAAAAAAGAGCGTCTCTGTGGCTGCTGAAGATCCGTCCGTTTCGGGAGTGTCAGGCCGTTATGCAACGGCCTTGTTCGAGTTGGCGCGCGACGAGAAATCCGTCGACGCAGTAAAAGCCGATCTCGATAAATTCGAGGCCATGCTGGCCGACAGCGCTGATTTGAAGCGCCTCGTCCGCAGTCCGGTATTCTCGGCAGGGGAGCAGTCAAAAGCCCTGACCGCCGTGCTCGACAAGGCCGGAATTGCAGGCACTTCCGCCAAATTCCTCAAAGTCCTGACCGCCAATCGCCGACTGTTCGTCGTCGGCGACGTGATCCGCGCCTTCCGCTCGCTGGTGGCGAAGTTCAAGGGCGAAGCCACGGCCGACGTTACCGTCGCCGAAGCGCTCAGCGACAAGAATCTCGACGCTCTCAAGACCGCACTGAAGTCGGTGACGGGCAAGGACGTCGCGCTCAACGTGAAGATCGATCCCTCCATTATCGGCGGTCTGGTGGTCAAGCTCGGCAGCCGCATGGTGGATAGTTCGCTTCGCACCAAACTCAATTCGATCAAGCACGCGATGAAAGAGGCAGGCTGATGGACATCCGCGCCGCGGAAATTTCCGCGATCCTCAAGGACCAGATCAAGAATTTCGGCCAGGAGGCTGAAGTTACCGAAGTCGGACAAGTGTTGTCCGTCGGCGACGGCATTGCCCGCGTCTACGGCCTCGACAACGTCCAGGCCGGTGAGATGGTCGAGTTCGAGAACGGCACCCGCGGCATGGCGCTGAACCTCGAAACCGACAACGTCGGTATCGTGATCTTCGGCGCCGACCGCGAGATCAAGGAAGGCCAGACCGTCAAGCGTACCCGCGCCATCGTCGACACGCCCGTCGGCAAGGGCCTGCTCGGCCGCGTCGTCGACGCGCTCGGCAATCCGATCGACGGCAAGGGTCCGATCGTGGCCGACAAGCGCATGCGCGTGGACGTCAAGGCGCCCGGCATCATTCCGCGTAAGTCGGTCAACGAGCCGATGGCGACCGGCCTCAAGGCGATCGACGCACTGATCCCGGTTGGCCGTGGCCAGCGTGAGTTGATCATCGGCGACCGTCAGACCGGCAAGACCGCGATCGCGCTCGACACCATTCTCAACCAGAAGCCGCTCAACGCGCAGCCGGACGAGAACATCAAGCTGTATTGCGTCTATGTCGCGATCGGCCAGAAGCGTTCGACCGTTGCCCAGTTCGTGAAGGTGCTCGAAGAGCAGGGCGCGCTGGAATATTCCATCATCGTCGCGGCCACCGCGTCCGATCCGGCGCCGATGCAGTACATCGCGCCGTTCACCGGCTGCACCATGGGTGAATATTTCCGCGACAACGGCATGCACGCCGTCATCATCTATGACGATTTGTCCAAGCAGGCCGTCGCCTACCGTCAGATGTCGCTGCTGCTGCGCCGCCCGCCGGGCCGCGAAGCCTATCCGGGCGACGTGTTCTACCTGCATTCCCGCCTGCTCGAGCGCGCCGCCAAGCTCAACAAGGACCAGGGTTCGGGTTCGCTGACCGCGCTGCCGGTCATTGAAACCCAGGCCAACGACGTGTCGGCCTACATTCCGACCAACGTGATTTCGATTACCGACGGCCAGATATTCCTGGAAACCGACCTGTTCTTCCAGGGCATCCGTCCTGCGGTGAACGTCGGTCTGTCGGTGTCGCGCGTCGGATCGTCGGCGCAGACCAAGGCGATGAAAAAGGTCGCCGGCAAGATCAAGGGCGAGCTGGCGCAGTACCGCGAAATGGCGGCGTTCGCGCAGTTCGGCTCCGACCTTGACGCCTCGACCCAGCGCCTGCTGAACCGCGGTTCGCGCCTGACCGAACTCCTGAAGCAGCCGCAGTTCTCGCCGCTGAAGATGGAAGAGCAGGTCTGCGTGATCTGGGCCGGCACCAACGGCTATCTCGACGCGCTCCCGGTCAACAAGGTGCGCGCGTTCGAAGACGGCCTGCTGTCGCTGCTGCGCGGCAAGAACGTCGAAATTCTCAACAGCATCCGCGAAAGCCGCGATCTCAGCGACGACACCGCGGGCAAGCTGAAGGCGGTTGTCGAAGGTTTCTCCAAGACGATTGCTTGATTTGGACGCTTGCTTGATGTGCCGGCCAACTAACTAAAGGCTTGGCCCGGCCTAACGCCGGGCCTGATGAAAGAGGGGCTTGCGGTCGGATCTTAGCGATCAGATCGCCGGGGTGAACTAAGAATGGCTTCACTGAAAGACATGCGGGTCCGCATCGCCTCGACCAAGGCGACGCAGAAGATCACCAAGGCCATGCAGATGGTCGCAGCCTCCCGATTGCGCCGCGCCCAGAACGCGGCCGAGGCGGCGCGGCCCTATGCCGAGAAGATGGATACGGTGATCGGAAACATCGCCTCCGCTGCGGCGGGCTCTCCGGGCGCGCCGACGCTGCTTGCCGGCACCGGCAACGATCAGGTCCATCTGCTGCTGGTCTGCACCGGCGAGCGCGGCCTCTGCGGTGCGTTCAATTCCGCGATCGTTCGCCTGGCGCGTGAGCGCGCCTACGCACTGATCAACCAGGGCAAAGAGGTCAAGTTCTTCTGCGTCGGCCGCAAGGGCTATGAGCAGCTTCGCCGCACCTTCGACAAGCAGATCGTCGAGCACATCGACCTGCGCTCGGTGCGGCAGCTCGGCTTCGTCAATGCCGAGGATATCGCCAAGAAGGTGTTGGCGCGCTTCGATGCCGGCGAGTTCGACGTCTGCACGCTGTTCTATTCGCGCTTCAAATCCGTCATCTCCCAGATCCCGACCGCCCAGCAGATCATCCCGCTGGTGGTGGAAGCGCCGGCCGCCAATGCCGGTCCGTCGACCTCTTACGATTATGAGCCGGAAGAAGACGAGATCCTGACGCGCCTGTTGCCGCGCAATCTCGCAGTACAGATCTTCCGCGCACTGCTGGAAAACAACGCCTCGTTCTACGGCGCGCAGATGAGTTCGATGGACAGCGCCACCCGCAACGCCGGTGAAATGATTCGCAAGCAAACCCAAATCTACAACCGCACCCGTCAGGCCCAGATCACCAAGGAGCTGATCGAAATCATCTCCGGCGCCGAGGCACTCTAGCCATTCGCGCGACACCCTGACGGACTTCCTTAAGACAAGAATTCGAAGGAGAGAGTTTTATGGCCGCAGCAGCAAACCAGACCGGACACGTCACCCAGGTCATCGGCGCCGTCGTCGACGTGCAGTTCGAAGGGCATCTGCCCGCCATTCTGAACGCGATCGAAACCAAGAATGGCGGCAACCGCCTGGTGCTCGAAGTGGCGCAGCATCTGGGTGAATCCACGGTGCGCACCATCGCGATGGACACCACCGAGGGTTTGGTCCGCGGTCAGGAAGTCACCGACACAGGGTCGCCGATCCGGGTTCCCGTCGGCGCCGGCACGCTCGGCCGCATCATGAACGTGATCGGTGAGCCGATCGATGAAGCCGGTCCGATCGTTGCGGATGGCGTCCGCCCGATCCATGCCGAGGCGCCGACCTATACCGACCAGGCCACGGAAGCCGAAATTCTCGTCACCGGCATCAAGGTGGTCGACCTGTTGGCGCCCTACGCCAAGGGCGGCAAGATCGGCCTGTTCGGTGGCGCCGGCGTCGGCAAGACCGTGCTGATTCAGGAGCTGATCAACAACGTCGCGAAGGCGCATGGCGGTTATTCGGTATTCGCCGGCGTCGGCGAGCGGACCCGCGAAGGCAATGACCTCTATCATGAGTTCATCGAATCCAAGGTCAACGCCGATCCGCATAACCCGGATCCGAGCGTCAAATCGAAGTGCGCGCTGGTGTTCGGGCAGATGAATGAGCCGCCCGGCGCTCGCATGCGCGTTGCGCTGTCGGGCCTGACCGTCGCCGAGAATTTCCGCGATCAGGGCCAGGACGTGCTGTTCTTCATCGACAACATCTTCCGTTTCACGCAAGCCGGCTCCGAAGTGTCGGCGCTGCTCGGCCGTATTCCTTCGGCCGTGGGCTATCAGCCGACGCTCGCCACCGACATGGGCGCGCTGCAGGAGCGCATCACCACCACCCACAAGGGATCGATCACCTCGGTGCAGGCGATCTACGTGCCGGCCGACGACTTGACCGACCCGGCGCCCGCGACCTCGTTCGCGCATTTGGACGCCACCACGGTGTTGAACCGCGCGATCTCTGAAAAGGGCATCTATCCGGCGGTGGATCCGCTCGACTCGACCTCGCGCATGCTCTCCCCGCTGATCGTCGGCGAGGAGCACTATCAGACCGCGCGTATGGTTCAGCAGGTGCTGCAGCGCTACAAGTCGCTGCAGGACATCATCGCCATTCTCGGCATGGACGAACTTTCCGAAGAGGACAAGATCGCGGTTGCCCGTGCCCGCAAGATCGAGCGCTTCCTGTCGCAGCCGTTCCATGTCGCCGAAATCTTCACGGGTTCGCCGGGCAAGTTCGTCGACCTCGCCGACACCATCAAGGGCTTCCGCGGATTGTGCGATGGCAAGTATGACCATCTGCCGGAAGCGGCGTTCTACATGGTCGGCAACATCGAAGAAGCCGTCGAGAAGGGCAAGAAGCTGGCTGCTGAAGCGGCCTAAGGCGTAACAAGCTGCGCCGTCACCCTGAGGTGCGAGCGCAGCGAGCCTCGAAGGGCGACTTCAGTCATCCTTCGAGGGCCGCAAGAGCGGCCACCTCAGGATGACGACTGTCTCTGTTGCTAGCGGAAAACGGATTCTCTGATGGCCACCTTCCACTTCGATCTGGTTTCGCCCGAAAAACTCGCCTTCTCCGGCGAAGTCGATCAGGTTGACGTTCCCGGCGTGGAAGGCGATTTCGGCGTGCTGGCCGGACATGCGCCGGTTGTGGCCGCGATCCGTCCGGGCATCCTGACCATCGCCTCTGGCGGCACCCATCAGAAGATCATCGTGCTCGGCGGCCTTGCGGAAATGTCCGACAAGGGCCTCACCGTGCTCGCCGACGTCGCCACCTCGATCGCCGATGTCGACCGCGCGCAATTCGCCGAGACGATTGCCGAAATGGAAGCCAAGCTCGCCGAGAAGGAAGGCTCCGAACTCGACCACGCCATCGAGCGGCTCGATCACTTCAAGGGCATCCAGCAGGAGCTCAGCTCCACGGCGATGCATTAAGCCTCGGCTTCGCGCCAACCATCTAAATCACCCAGTAAAATGCAGCGCTCGTCACACCATGGCGGGCGCTGAAACATGTGCGCCAAGCGCGACAGCGATTGCCGCGTGATCGCGATCGGACCGTTCACGGTCGGGCCGAATTAGCTCTCGCGCTTGATCTCGCGCAGCAGGGACGGCAACCCGGCCAGATCTTTCAGGATGAAGTCGGCGAGCGCGGCATCGGGCCAGCGCACGTGATTGCGCCCCCAAGGCCCGCGTTCCAGCAAGGCGGTCTTCATGCCAAAGCTCCGTGCCGGAATGACGTCGTTGTCGAGACGATCCCCGACATACAGCACCTCGGCCGGATCGAAGGCAGGCGTTGCAGGGGTCTTGGCAAAGGTCTTGGCCAGCGTCTTGCGAAAGAAATCCGGTGAAGGCTTGTCGACGCCGAGCTCCGCCGAGGTCGTGATCAATCTGGCTTCAAGGCCGAACGATTCGAGCGCCGCCTTGGCCGTGGGCGGCTGATTGCCGGCGATCCCGACAAACCAGCCGTCTTGCGTCAGTTCGGACAGGCACGGCCTGGCGTCGGCATAGAGATCGCTTGCTTCGATCCTGAAATCGGTTCCGTTTGCCTTGCGCTCGGCAGCGGCGGCACGGACATCAAAGCCCGGCCGCAGCCGCTCGAAAATCCCGCGGTAATTTTCGCCTTTGGCGATGACATCGTCGAGCACCGCCAGAAACTCGGCCCTGTCGACGCCCATGGTGTCGGCCCAGCCGTGCAGCAGGCGCGTTTCGTCGATCAGCGTCTCGCCAACGTCGAAAAATATCGCGCGGATCGGCATCGGCAGTTTCTCAAACAGGCGTGGTTGCAAAGCGGGCGAACGCCTGCGCCACCGTCCTGTACACCTCGCGCCGAAACGGCACCACGAGATCGGCGACGCGGTCGAGCCGCTCCCAACGCCAGGAATCAAACTCGGCCGGCTGTCCGTTGCGCGGCGTCAGCGGGTCGATCTCGTCGTCGCGCCCGGTGAAGCGCAGCGCGAACCACTTCTGCCGCTGGCCGCGGAATTTGGCGAGGCGATGCGAGGGTGGACCGTCATAGGGCGGGAATTCGTAAGTCAGCCAATCGGTCTCGTCGAGATAGGTGGGATTGACCGCGCCGGTCTCTTCCCAGAGTTCGCGCATCACCGCATCGCGGGGATTTTCATCGGCGTCGATGCCGCCCTGCGGCATCTGCCATTCGAGACCGGGCAGGATGATTTCAGGGCCGTCATCCCTGAAACGTCGGCCGATCAGCACCTGTCCTGATGCGTTGAACAGGGCGACGCCGACATTGGGGCGATAGGGCTTGCTGTCGGCCATGGCGGCAGCTAACCGCCCACGAGCCTGGAAAATTCCTTCACCACGCGCTCATAGACCGGCCGCTTGAACGGCACGATCAGCTCCGGAAGGTTCTTCATCGGCTCCCAGCGCCAGCTGACGAATTCGGCCTTGTGGCCGCCGCCCGGGCTCGCGACGTTGATCTCGCTATCCTTGCCGGTGAAGCGGACCGCGAACCATTTCTGCCGCTGACCGCGATAACGGCCCTTCCAGGTGCGGCCGGCCACCGTGCGCGGAATGTCGTAGATCAACCAGTCGGGGACTTCGCCGAGCTTCTCGACCGACCGAACACTGGTTTCCTCGTACAGCTCGCGCTTGGCTGCCGCCCAGGTGTCCTCGCCGGGATCGACGCCGCCTTGCGGCATCTGCCAGACATGGGTTTCGTCGACATGCTCGATGCCTCCGGCGCGGCGGCCGATGAAGACCAGCCCCGCTGCGTTGATCAGCATCATGCCGACGCATGTTCGGTAAGGCAGGTCTTCGTAGCGCGCCATTCCGTCGGGTTTCCTTGCAGGTTTCCTACACAGCTCAAGCGATCAGGCGAAATCCGGAAAGGTCCGGATCGGCGCCATCTGGTCAATCTCCAGAGCCTCGGTATCCGAGGCTCTGCCTTATTTTGACGCGTTTTCTTCACGCGAGCCGGTACCCACCTCGCTCGAAAACGCTTTAACCCGATTTTGATTTCAGCATCGCCGTTGTCAATGGCACAAGCAGGATGCCGCGGTTCTCTAGGGTCTTGATCCAGGCGGCGATCCGCTCGATCGAAATCGGCAGGGCCGAGGCGACGCCGACCGCGAGGCCGCGTTCCTTGGCCATGGTTTCGAGCTTGAGCAGCGTCCGGTCGATCTCGGCCGAGGTCGGTACCGCGTCGATGGCGAAATCAGCCTTGGCAAACGGCATCGCCTGACTTGCCGCCAAGGAGGAGGCGGCGCTGCGCGGGGTGGAACCGTCATCGAGATAACCGAGGCCGCGCTTGGCTGCCTCGCGGATGATCGGCTGCATCGCGGCGTCGGTCGCCACGAAGCGCGCGCCCATGAAATTGGCGACCCCCGCATAGCCCTGAATCCGGCTCAGATGCCAATACATGCGGTCGATGTTCTGCTCGGATGTCAGCGACGTCAGCAGGGTCTGCGGGCCCGGATCGTTATCGGGATAATCGAACGGCTCCATCGGGAGCTGCAGCAGGATCTCGTGGCGCTGCGCCCGCGCCCGCTCGGCAAGTTTGGTGGGGTCGGCGCCGTAAGGCGTAAACGCCAGCGTCACGGCCGGCGGCAGCTTCATGATGGCGTCAACCGTCTTGGCGGCACCGACGCCGAGGCCGCCGACGACGATGGCGATAACAGGCATCTTGGCCGCTTTGGTGCGGTCGGCGTTGGCAGCGTAGACCGTGAACGGCTTCAGGCCGTCGGCGACCACCGGGATCATGCCGTAACGCGACCTCTCCAGCAGGCGCGGATCGATGCCGGCCATCGGGGTCGCGGGCGCGGTTTCCGTATCGGTCTTGTCGCCGGCGTCGCCGCCGATCACGACGTCCTGACGCTTGCCGCTGGAGCCGTCGATGATGGTGACGGTCTTGTTCTCAGTTGCGGGTGCCTGTTTGGACGCTGATTTCGCAGCCTGTTCGGTGGAACCCGCCATGGCCGGCTTCTCGTCCGCGGCCGGGGTCTTGCGCAAAGCGATGTGGGCGATCGGCTCGCCGCCAAAGGGATTGTCGGTGAACAAAGCGATGGTGGCGAAGCCGACCAGGAACAGGCCGAGCAGCACGGCCAGCGCCTGCATCGCGGTGAACGGCAGCCGGAAGCGGCGCTTCTTGCGCTTCGCATCCTGTCCGAGCGGCGTGCTCAGCTCGTCGGCCGTTTCCGTCATGAACCTCCCCGAATCAACGCACGAAGATACCACGATGGGCCGGATTCGAGCGTCGCGGCGCGCGCAAAAGCGGCCGATCCGGGATGCTGCGGGGCCGGCATCCGGGAAGCTGCGGGGGCGGTTGGAACCGGCAAACGAAAAGGGCGGCCCGAGGACCGCCCTTTTTACCGAAATTGACTTTAAGTCCGATCAGTTCGCCGCCTTGGTGGCGGGCTTGTCGATCGCGGCCTTGTCGCCGGTCGCGGGGACCGCTGTCGCGGTGGACTTGATGCCGTGCAGCAGGTCGGCGGCGGTCTTCAGCGCCTTGTCGTCCTTGGCATCCGGCGGCACGTAGGACTGCGAACCGGTCTTCTCGTCGCCGTCGTTCTTCAGATGGCCGCGCAGCGAGGCTTCGCCCTTGGTGTCGGTACGCGATTTCAGCTCATCCGGCACGTCCTGCAGCACTTCGATATCAGGAACGATGCCCTTGGCCTGGATCGACTTGCCCGATGGCGTGTAATAGCGCGCGGTGGTGAGACGCAGCGCGCCATTGCCGCTGCCGAGCGGGATGATGGTCTGCACCGAGCCCTTGCCGAACGAGCGGGTGCCGATCAGCGTCGCGCGCTTGTGGTCCTGCAGCGCGCCGGCGACGATTTCGGACGCGGACGCCGAGCCGCCATTGATCAGCACGATCACCGGCTTGCCCTTGGTCAGGTCGCCCGAATGCGCGGCGCGGCGCTGCGTCTCTTCGGCGTTACGGCCGCGGGTCGAGACGATCTCGCCCTTGTCGAGGAAAGCGTCGGACACCGTCACCGCTTCTTCCAGCAAGCCGCCGGGATTGTTGCGCATGTCGATGATGAAGCCCTTCAGCTTGTCGCCGCCGATCTGTGTCGTCAGATTGCCGATCTCGCGCTTGAGGCCTTCGGTGGTCTGCTCGTTGAAGGTCGTGATGCGGATATAGCCGATATCTTCGCTTTCAACGCGGGCGCGCACCGAACGGACGCGGATGTTGTCGCGCACCAGCGTGACGTCGATCGGATTATCCTGGCCCTTGCGAATGATCTTGAGGCGGATCTTGGTGTTGACCGGACCGCGCATCTTCTCGACGGCCTGGTTGAGGGTGAGACCCTGCACGGCTTCGTCGTCGAGATTGGTGATGATGTCGTTGGCCATGATGCCGGCCTTCGACGCCGGCGTGTCGTCGATCGGCGAGACCACCTTGATCAGGCCGTCTTCCATCGTGACTTCGATGCCGAGGCCGCCGAACTCGCCGCGGGTCTGCACCTGCATGTCGCGGAAGCTCTTGGCGTCCATGTAGCTGGAATGCGGATCGAGGCCGGCCAGCATGCCGGAGATCGCGGATTCGACCAGCTTGCCGTCGTCGGGCTTCTCGACATAGTCGCTGCGCACGCGCTCGAAAACATCGCCGAACAGATTGAGCTGGCGATAGGTGTCTGATGTCGCGGCACGCGCGACCGATCCCATCAGCACAGAACGAGGCTGCGTCACGAAGAGCGTCAATGCTGCGCCGCAGGCGGCGCTGAGGAGAATTACAGAAGTCTTGCGCATCATCCGCGAACCTTTTCGCCTTCATTTGCGGCCCACCATGGGCCTGGATCGATTGGAGTGCCGTCCTTACGGAACTCGACATAGAGCACGGGCTGGCTCGCGGTGGTCGCGAGAATGGATGCCACCTGGGATGTCGATCCCATGGTCGCGACCGGCTCCCCCGTCAATACAAACTGGCCGATGTTTACCGAAATACGCTCCATCCCGGCGATCAGGACATGATACCCGCCACCGGCATTGAGGATCAAGAGTTGTCCGTAGCTGCGGAACGGCCCGGCGTAAACAACCCAGCCGTCACACGGGGTTGTGACCTGGGCGCCGGCCCGGGTTGCCAAAGAAATGCCCTTTTCGACGCCACCAGCGCCGTCGGAACCGCCAAAATCGCGAATCTTGCTGCCATTAACCGGCAGGGCGAGTAATCCCTTGGCGGAGGCAAAGGCGATCGCCGGGCTGAGCCGGGCGGGGTCCTTCAGCGCCCCCAGATTGGGCTTGCCGTTGGGGGCAGCCGGGGCCCCCTTCAGGCTGGCGGTGGCGGCCGCCTTGGCGGCGCTTTTTAGGTCCTGCTCCAGTTTGGCGATCAGGCCCTGCAGGCTGTCGACCTGTTTGGACAGGGTGATGGCGCGGGCGCCTTCCGCCTCCATGTCGCGTTCGATCGCGCTCTGCTTGCGCTGCCGTTCGTCGACCAGCGCGGCCAGCCGCACCTGGTCGTCCTTCAGCTTGTCGCGGTCGAGCGCCAGCGCGTCACGCTCGGTGGCGATCTTCTTGCGAAGGGCGACGAGTTCGCCGAGGTCGCTGGCCAGTCTCTCTGCGCGGCCGCGCAGTTCGGGCACGACAGCGCCAAGCAGCATGGCGGTGCGCAGCGATTGCAGCGCGTCTTCGGGGCGGACCAAGAGCGCGGGTGGCGTGCGCCGTCCTGCGCGTTGCAATGCTGCCAGCACTTCGATGATTTCAGCGCGGCGCGAGTCGAGGGAGCTACGAATCTGCTGCTCGCGGCTGTCGAGCGGGCGCAGGCCCGCTTCGGTCTCGCCGATGCGCGTTTCCACGCCGCGCACCTGGGCGGCGATATCGATCAGCTGTTGATTGAGCTTGCTGCGGTCCTGTCCGATGACCGCGATATCGGCTTTCAGCTTCTGCTGCAGTTCGGCGGCTTTTTTCTGCTGTTCACGGGCGGCTTCCAGTTCCTGCTCGCGCTGCTTGATGGCTTCGGGGGAGGGCGCGGCGGCTTGCTGCGCTGGCGCCTGTTGGGCCGTGGCCGGCGGCGCTGGCGCCGCAACTTGCGCCGTCGCCGGCGAGAGACCGATCAGGCTTGCGGACAACAGCCTCACAGACAGCGAGGACACCGACGGTCCACCGCGACGGATGGTGTCTGAATCTATTTGAATGTCCCGCGTTGCCTGCATCAATTATTCAGCGCTCTCGGAGTTTATAGTTCTGCGTAGTTGCGGCTCTGTATTCACGCCACCATGCTCATCAGGCGCGGTGGTAGGGATGGCCGGCCAAAATCGTCGCGGCCCGGTAAATCTGTTCCAGAAGCATGACGCGGACCATTTGATGCGGCCAGGTCGCCGAGCCGAACGCAATGCGCAATTTCGCTTTGCGCTGTAATTCGGGCGAAAGTCCGTCCGCGCCGCCGATTGTGAAAATTGTGTTGGGCGTGCCTTCGTCCCGCCAGCGGCCGAGCTGAACGGCAAAGGCCGCGCTGTCGATGCTCTTGCCGCGTTCGTCGAGTGCTACCAGTACGTATTTCTCCGGCATCAACGCCGAAATCGCGGTGGCCTCCTCGGCGATCCGGGTCGCGGCGTCGCGCGCGCGGCTTTCCGGAATCTCATGGATATCGAGGCCGCGAAAGCCGAGCTTGCGGCCGATGTCCTCGAAGCGCTCGCGATAGCGCTCAGCCAGTTCCCGCTCCGGGCCCTGTTTCAGCCGGCCGATTGAGACGACGACGATCTTCATCCAAAGCATTTTCCGGCAAAGCGAAAACCGGTTCGCCGCAGAAATTGCGTCAAATCGCTACTCGCGCGCTAAAGGCGCGCGCAAGCTAACATGCGCCGCGGCCGATTCGCATCGGCTCCGAACTCAGATCGCCTTCGCCGCCGCCGGGCTTTGCGTCCACAATCTTTCCAGATTGTAGAATTCGCGCACCTCGGGTCTGAATACGTGCACGATCACATCACCGGAATCGATCAGCACCCAGTCGCAATTGGGCATGCCCTCGACATGGATGCTCTTGATGCCGGTTTCCTTCAGGGCTTTGGTGACGTTTTCCGCGATCGCGCCGACGTGCCGGTTGGCCCGGCCCGTGGTGACGATCATGTAGTCGGAAAACGCTGATTTGCCGCGAAGGTCGATGGTGACCGTTTCTTCCGCCTTCATATCGTCGAGGCGGGAGAGGATGATATTCAGCGTCTTGTCGGCGTCGGGTTGCGCCTTCAAGGCCGCAGCTTTGGTCGATGTTTTACGCGGGGTTTTTGCGGCAGGCTTTGCAATGCTCGCCTTTGCAGGTTTCTTGGAAACCTTCGGTAAAACAGACTTGGACAATACAGATGTGGCCAGGGACCATTCCTTTCACTGTATCGCGAACGCCGAATCCTTGGCGTCCACGGGCTATATTAGGCATGTGGGGTTAACGGTTTCAATATTCCAGTTCGTTCCGACACTCACTTCGTCCTCCAGCTACCGTCCGAGTTCCGCAGGCCGGTCGAAGACAGGCTCAGTTTCATGCCGGTGAGGAAGGCCCAGGCGGGCGCGGGCTGATCCGCCAGCCGGGCCGCCTGATTCTCAGGCAGCCGGTAGCGTGCCAGCGCCTGTGCGGCAGGGGCGGCCAGCGCCCGGAAGCTTTGTGGCGGGCGGTCGATCACGGCAATCGGCACCTCGGAGGCGATGCGTCGCCAGTCCTTCCAGCGGTGGAATTGCGCAAGATTGTCAGCGCCCATGATCCAGACCAGGCGCACGCCGGAGACGCGGCGGCGAAGATGGATGATCGTATCGACAGTGTACCTGACGCCAATGACGGCTTCGAGACAACTGATGTCGATGCGCGGATCGTCGGCCACCTTGCGCGCGGCGTCGGCGCGTTCGGAGAGGTCGTGCAGTCCGCCGTTATCTTTCAGTGGATTGCCCGGCGTCAGCAGCCACCAGACGCGGTCGAGCTTCAAACGCTTGAGAGCAAAGAGGCTGATGGCGCGATGCGCCGCGTGCGGCGGATTGAACGAGCCGCCGAGCAGGCCGACGCGCATGCCGCGGGTGTGAAACGGGATCGCCTGGGCAACGGATTGCTGCGGCATCAACGCCGCCACCGCAGGCGCGGGGCTCTACGCAAAGGGGTTGTGGCGTTCACGGCCGCGTCTGCCCGGTGCCGTGGATGCGATATTTGAAGCTCGTCAATTGTTCGGCGCCGACGGGTCCCCGGGCGTGGAATTTGCCGGTGGCGATGCCGATCTCGGCGCCGAAGCCGAACTCGCCGCCATCGGCAAATTGCGTCGACGCGTTATGCAGCACGATCGCCGAATCGACCTCGCTCAGGAATTTCTCCGCGGCTTTGGCGTCTTCCGCCACGATCGCATCGGTGTGATGCGAGCCGTGAATCCCGATATGCGCGATCGCCTCATCGAGCCCGTCGACGACTTTTGCCGAGATGATCGCGTCCTCATATTCGGTATCCCAGTCCTCGTCCGAGGCGGGTTTTACCCTGGCATCGACGCGCTGCACGGCGGCATCGCCGCGCACTTCGCAGCCGGCATCGATCAGCATTTCGACCAGCGGCTTCAGGCTGACAGAAGCGCCGGCGCGATCGACCAGCAAGGTCTCGGCGGCGCCGCAGACGCCGGGGCGGCGCATCTTGGCATTGAGGACGATCGACTTCGCCATTTCGAGATTGGCGGAGCGATCGACATAGACGTGGTTGACGCCTTCGAGATGCGCGAACACCGGCACACGCGCTTCGGCCTCGACGCGCGCAACGAGGCTCTTGCCGCCGCGCGGCACGATCACGTCGACGCCGCCGTTCAATCCGGTCAGCAGCAGGCCGACCGCAGCGCGGTCTCGCGTGGGTACCAGCGTGATCGCGGCTTCGGGCAGGCCTGCCTCGCGAAGCCCCTGCACCAGGCAGTCATGAATGGCGCGGCAGGAACGGAAACTGTCGGAGCCGCCGCGCAGCATCACCGCGTTGCCGGATTTGAGACACAGTACGCCGGCGTCGGCGGCGACATTGGGGCGGCTTTCGAAGATCACGGCAATAACGCCGAGCGGCACCCGCACGCGCTCGATGGTCATCCCGTTCGGGCGCTGCCAGCTTTCAGTGACGGCGCCGACCGGATCGGTAATCCCGCGTACGGTCGCAACTCCCTCGGCCATCGCCTCAATGCGGGCCGGCGTCAGCGTCAGGCGGTCGATGAAGGCCGAGGTCGCGCCGCCGACGCGCACTTCCGCGACATCCTCGGCATTGGCGGCAAGGATATCAGGCGCATTAGCGCGGATGGCGGACGCGATCGCGTCGAGCGCCCGGTTTTTCTGTTCCGGAGAGGCGAGCGCCAGCAGCCGCGCAGCGGCGCGTGCGCGCGAAGCGAGTTCGGTCATCAGCTGGGGCAAATCGGCGTTGCCGTCGATGGCCTTGAGGGACGCGGTCATGGCGGTCTCGGGGTCTATGTTAAGGCCATGTCCTAGCACCGAAATCCCGCTTTTGCGAGGTGCGGAACCGGCATGGCTGGTGGCCGAAGGCAGGCAGGTCGGCCAATGGCCGACCTTCGTAAGCTAAAACCGGAAGATCCGCTTGCGGTTGCCATCTATAGCATTAAATATCACATATTGATACTTCGGAGCCTGACCATGGCAAGCAGCTACAGCATCGGCAAACATTTCGAGGGCCTGATCGAAGGCCTGATCGAGAGCGGTCGCTACTCTACGGCAAGCGAAGTCATGCGCGAGGGGCTGCGGCTCGTCGAAGAGCGTGAAGAGCGGCGCCAAGCCAAACTCGAAGCACTGCGCGCCGAGATCCAGAAGGGCCTCGATAGCGGGCCTGCCGAGGAAGTGGGCGACATGTTTGCGCGCATCAAGGCCGAGGGACGAAAGCGTCTGGCGGCCAAGAATGGCAAATAGGCCGCGCAAAAGTCCGCAAGCTGGGGTCGACGTTACCTTGATCTGGCAATTTATTGCCGAAGATAATTTGAGGGCGGCCGACGCAATGATCGACCGTATCGACGCGGCGTTTGACATGCTGGCAGGGACGCCGCTGGCTGGCCGCGCGCGAGACGATCTGAAATCGAATCTGCGCAGTTTCCCAGTCAGAAATTACGTCATCTTCTATGTTCCGGTGTCCGACGGTATCGAGGTCGTTCGCGTCATGCACGGCCGACAGGATATCGGTGCGGACGATATGGCGTGAGGATCAGTTTGAATCGGTCTGCCGCGGACCACCCACCACCAGATCGTCCCGGTGGATCATTTCCGCCCGGCCACTGATGCCCAGAATGGCCATCACGTCCGGCGAGGAGCGGCCTTTGACCTTTTCGGCATCCTCGGCGTCATAGGCGACGAGGCCGCGGCCGATTTCGTGGGTGTCGGGGCCGCGGACCACCACGGCGTCACCGCGGGCGAACTGGCCGTCGATCCGGATCACGCCGGCCGGCAGCAGGCTTTTCCCCGCGCGTAGCGCCGTGACCGCGCCGGCATCGATGGTCAGCGTGCCCTTGGGCTCCAGCGATCCGGCGATCCAGCGCTTTCGCGCGGTGACGGGATTGGCCGGCGTCAGGAACCAGGTGCAGCGCCCGCCTTCTGCAATGGCTTGCAACGGATGCTCGATCTTGCCGGAGGCGATCAGCATATGCGTGCCCGACGTGGTCGCGATCTTCGCCGCCTCGATCTTGGTGTACATTCCGCCGCGCGACAGTTCGGATTCGGCCGCCCCTGCCATCGCCTCGATTTCGGAGCTGACGGATTCCACCACCGGAACCAGTTTCGCATTGGGATTGGCGCCCGGCGGCGCGTCATAGAGACCGTCGATATCGGACAGCAGGATCAGCAGATCGGCGCTCGTCATGGTGGCGACGCGCGCGGCGAGGCGGTCATTGTCGCCGTAGCGGATTTCATTGGTGGCAACCGTGTCGTTCTCGTTGATCACGGGCACCGCGCGCCATTCCAGCAGCTTGGCGATGGTGGAGCGGGCGTTGAGATAACGACGCCGCTCCTCGGTGTCCTGCAGCGTTACGAGAATTTGTCCGGCGCCGATGCCGTGGTTGCCCAGCACTTCCGACCAGATCCGCGCCAGCGCGATCTGTCCGACGGCCGCTGCTCCCTGGCTTTCCTCCAGCTTCAAAGGCCCGCGCGGCAGTTTCAGGCGGCTGCGCCCGAGCGCAATCGAGCCCGACGAGACCACCAGCACATCGCGGCCCTCGCCATGCAGCTTGGCGATATCGGCGGCCAGCGCCGCCAGCCACGACGATCGCACCTCGCCGGCATTGGAATCGATCAGGAGCGACGAGCCGACCTTGACGACGATACGGCGAAAATTCTTGAGCGCGGGGCGTTTCATGAAACAGTTCTTGGATCGGTTCTTGGATCAGTTCTTGGATCAGGTCTTCGAAGGCTCGGGAAGGGGGCTGTTTTGCAGCAGGACGGGGGCCGGCGCAAGCGATCCGACACGGCTGGTTTCATTAATGGCCGCCGTCTGCTGTAATGGATTAAATCTTGCTGGGAGGAAGCCGTATGGATCGCCGGTCGTTTTTGGCGGGATGCGCTGGATTGTCGTTGGCTGTGCGCGCGGGCGAGGCGTTCGGCCAATCCGGTCCGTTGACCAGGATCATTTTTCCGTTTGCCGCCGGCGGCAGCGGCGACATGTTGTGCCGCCAGTTGGCGCAATATCTTCCCCCGCTGATCGATCGCAGTGTCATCGTCGAAAACCGTACCGGCGGCGACGGGCTGATCGGCATACGGGCGGTGAAGGGCGCCGCCCCCGACAGCACCACCGTCCTGGTGACCACGGGCCCGACCATGTATTTGCTGCCGATGGTGGAGAACCAGCCGAGCTACGACTCCGCGAAGGATTTCATACCGGTCTCACAGCTGGCCCGTTTCGAATTCGTGGTCGTGGTGAGCCCGTCGGTCGGCGTGACTGACTTCAAGCAATTGGTGGACTGGATCAAGGCCAATCCCTCGAAGGCCAGTTATGGCGTGCCGAGCAGCGGTACCATTCCGCATTTCACCGGATGGCAGCTCGAAAAGGCGCTTGGCCTTTCCATGACGCGCGTGGCCTATCGCGGCTCGGCACCGATCATCACCGATCTCATCGGCGGGCATATCCCATTCGCCGTCACGACGCTTTCGGACACGATCACGCAGCATCGCGCGGGTGGCATCCGCATCGTGGCCGTGAGCGGCCCGACGCGATCGCCCTTCCTGCCAGACGTGCCGAACCTGAAGGAGGCCGGCGTCGATCTGGTGGCGGATGGATGGTACGGCATGTGGTTGCCGGCGGGCAGTTCGCCGGACTTCACCAAGAAGCTGAGCGCCGCCGTAGCCGAGGTTCTGGCAAAGCCTGATGTGAAGGAGAAGTTGAACGCCGTCTCGCTCATTCCTGTCGGCTCATCTCCGGAGGATCTGACCAAGGCACTCGCCGCCGATACCGCGTTCTGGCAACCGATCGTGAGGGCGACGGGCTACAAGATCACGAATTAGAGGAGTTCGGACCTCATCCTGAGGAGCGGCCGTTAGGCCGCGTCTCGAAGGATGGCCGCGGACAACGTCTCGGCCTCATGGTTCGAGACGCGCTTCGCGCTCCTCACCATGAGGGTTGGGAAATCTCAGAGCTTCCCGCGCGCTTCAATCTTCTGCTTGATCGCGGCCAATTCCGCCTCGTCCCAAATCCCGATCAAGACACCGTTTTTGACCTGGAGCTGGTTCTCCGCGTAAGCGGCGATTTTCGCGTTCGGCGTGGTGATGTGCATCTTCGGATGCAGCGCCCAGTCGAACAACGCCGCTTGCAGCCGCGCAATCACCTCGGCGCAGGCGGGATCTTCGCCGCGGTCGGCGAATTCCTGCGGGTCGTTTTCGAGGTCGTAGAGCATCGGGCGGAAGCCGGAGGCCTGGATGTATTTCCAGCGGCCGTCGAACGCCATGAACAGGCGGCATTGCTCGATCGGCTGGTTCAGCTTCAAGCGAACGTCCTGCATGCAATAATCGTATTCGGAGAATGCCACTTTGCGCCAATCGGCAGGGACAGCGCCGTGTAGCAGCGGCATCAGGGAACGGCCTTCGAGAATATGATCCGGCGACTTGCCGCCGAAATATTCGATGAAGGTCGGCGCCAGATCGATCGCCTCGACCAGCGCATCGCAGACGGTGCCGCGGGTGCCATCTGCCTCGCGTGACGGATCGATCACGATCAGCGGAATTTTGGCGGATTGATCGTGGAACAGATCCTTCTCGCCCATCCAGTGATCGCCGAGATAATCACCATGATCGGAGGTGAACACGATCATCGTGGTGTCGAGCAGATCGCGCGCTTCCAGGAACTGCATCAAGACGCCCATCTGGTCGTCGATCTGCTTGATCAGGCCCATATAGGTCGGGATGACTTTTTCCCGCGCCTCGTCGCGCGCCATGTTGCGGGAGTAGCGCATGTCCATATAGGCGGCGAAAACCGGATGCGCTTCCTGGCGCTCCTTTTCCGAGCGTACCGCGGGCATGATGTCGGCTGCGCCAAACATGCTGGCGTAGGGTTCGGGCGCGATGTAGGGCCAATGCGGCTTGATGTAGGACAGATGCAGGCACCATGGCCGCGCGTCGGCTTCGGCTTCCGTGATGAAGTCCATTGCGCGGCGCGTCATGTAGGGCGTCTCGGAATGCTCTTCGGGAATGCGCGCGGCCTTGTCGGCATGTACGAGCAGCCAGCCGTTCTGCAGCGAGCCGTCATCGGCTACGCCTGAATTGGCCCAATGCTCCCAGGGATTGTCAGCCTCATAGCCCTGCTCACGCAGATAGCTGTCATAGCGCGGGCGCGGCCGGTTCGAGGGATGCAGGCCGTCGTCGCGCTCATAGGGCTCGAAGCCGCATTCCGACACATGCACGCCGATAATGGAATCCGGCGCGATCCCGAGCGCCTTCAGGCCTTCGATGTCAGGCGCCATGTGGGTCTTGCCGACCAGCACGTTGCGCACGCCGATCTTGTTCAGGTGATCGCCGAGCGTGGGCTCGCCAACCCGCAGCGGCCAGCCGTTCCAGTGCGAGCCGTGCGAGCGCATATAGCGGCCGGTGTAGAACGACATCCGCGACGGGCCGCAGATCGGCGACTGCACATAGGCTTTGGAAAAGCGCACGCCGCGTTTCGCCATCGCATCGATGTTCGGCGTCGTCAGGGTCGGGTGGCCGGTGCAGCCGAGATAATCATGGCGCAGCTGGTCGCACATGATCCAGAGGACGTTCTTCGGCTGCGTCATGCTTCACACATCGGCGATTTCAATCGTCCGATGCTGCAATATCGAAGGGCCGATTGCAAACCTAGCTGCAGTGCGAAATCAGCTCTGCGCCGGTGCCCATGGCTCGGCCTGCTGCGCGCCGCCCTTGGCCTTCAGCGAAACCGGGGCCTCGCCGATCACCTCGACCAGCGCCTTCAGCGCTTCCGGCATGCCTTCGCCGGTCACCGCCGAGATCAGCAGCGGGGTTTTCTTCGCCGCGCGTTTCAGCCGGTCGCGTTGCTTCTTCAATTCGTCCGGCGCCACGGCGTCGATCTTGTTGAGCGCCACGATCTCGATCTTCTCGGCGAGCTGTCCCTCATAGGCATCGAGCTCGGTGCGCACGGTCTTGTAGGCCTTGCCGGCGTGTTCGCAGGTCGCATCGATCAGGTGCAGCAGCACGCGGCAGCGTTCGACGTGACCCAAAAATCGATCGCCGAGACCGGCGCCTTCATGCGCGCCCTCGATCAGGCCCGGAATATCCGCCAGCACGAATTCGCGGCCCTGCGCGTTCACGACGCCAAGCTGCGGGTGCAGCGTGGTGAACGGATAATCCGCGATCTTCGGTTTTGCCGCGCTGACGACGGAGAGGAAGGTCGATTTGCCGGCATTGGGCAGGCCGACGAGGCCGGCATCCGCGATCAGTTTCAGTCGCAGCCAGATCCAGCGCTCCTCGCCTTCCTGGCCGGGATTGGCGTTGCGCGGCGCGCGGTTGGTGGAGGATTTGAAATGCGCGTTGCCGAAGCCGCCATTGCCGCCTTCGGCGAGCACGAATTTTTCGCCGAGCGTGGTGAAATCGTGGATCAGGGTTTCGCGATCCTCGTCGAAGATCTGCGTGCCGACCGGCACCTTGAGCACGATCGCCTTGCCGTTGGCGCCATGGCGGTCCTTGCCCATGCCATTGGTGCCCTTCTGCGCCTTGAAGTGCTGCTGGTAGCGGTAGTCGATCAGCGTGTTGAGGCCGTCGACCACTTCGATGACGACGTCGCCGCCCCGGCCGCCATTGCCGCCGGAGGGGCCGCCGAACTCGATGAACTTCTCGCGGCGGAACGCCACGCAGCCATTGCCGCCGTCGCCGGAGCGGATATAGACCTTTGCTTCGTCAAGGAATTTCATGATTTCTACTATAGCGTTTTCGAGCGAATGGGGCACCGGTTCGCGCGTAGCAATCAAGTTTACGCAGATTGCGTAGACTTATCTGCGGTAAAACGCGTCAAAACGAGGATTGGAACCTCGTTTCGATTAATCGGAATGGAATAGGCTCTAGGTAAGGCAGGGGGGCCGCTGCGGCAACCCTCAAACCACCAAACATTGGCGAAAAGCCTTAATTTTCGGGCCTTTTTGCGGCCCGGGGCGATATTCCGGGCCCTCGGCAGGATATAGCCTCCATCGGCGTCGGACGGGGTTGGGGGAACGAATGAAGCGGCGGAAGGCAAATATGTCGCCCTCGTGCTCAAAGGCGAGAAGCCCGCCGATCTCCGGTCCAACAGGCGACCAAGTTCGAACTCGTGATCAATCGCAAGACCGCAAAAGCACTCGGCATCGAGATATCGCGAACGTTGCTGGCCACCGCGGATGAAGTGATCGATTGAGGCGGAGCTGTGCCGGACTTGGCGACCGGACGCCGCAGACTTAAGGTTCCGCCGTGGCGTCGTTCCAACATTTCAAGACCTCAAGTACCTCCATGTCAGGAAGATCCTGGATCTGCACGCGAGGAGAAACACCAAGCGGATCTAGTTCAAGCGTCTCCTTGAACAGCAGTGCCGAAAGGAGGGGCATGTCCAGCTTGCGCAGGCACGCTCCCGCCATGTAGCGGCCAACCGCGCTTGCCGGCGGCCCGAGCATTGCGGCCACGGCATAGGCCTCGGAAGCTTCCCGCCATTCCTCCCTCAGCCACCTGACCTCGCCGACTTCGACCCATGCCTTCGCGTCGAATGGGTCAACCTCGACGACGCCCAAGGCTCTGGCAAGCGCCAAGTCCTTGTCGCCCAGCCACAACGCTTCCTTGGTTCGACTCTCCAACAACGCGTGCAAGTTCTCACGATAGAGGACGGTTTGGGCCGATGTCTCCGGCTTCATTTTCCGTGCATGAGACTCGGCGAGGTCCATCAGCCGGATGACTTCGGCCTTGTCGCCATTTCGCTGAGGGAGGAAGCCGATGCCGCGATAGAACCGGCTTGTGTAAAGCTCCGCCGTAAAATCGTCCATCCTGGTCGATGCGGCCTGTAGCGCCTTCTCGAACAGATTTCCCCATTCGACAAGCTCGGATACCGCCGCACGGGTTTTGGCCTTGTGAACGAAAACCTTCGCGGTCGCGTTAAAGCCGTCCGGAACGACATCTGAAGCATTCAGGGCGATACGCTGAAACACAGCCATATCGTGCTGCTGATAGCGGGTAGCCCGCTTTAATTGCTTGCCGAGGAAACTGGCCGACGCCCGCCAGAACATCAGGTGAATGCCGTCCGCGTCGTTCGAATGTACCGAGCCTTCCGTTTCGGGAATCAATCTCAGCAGGAGGTCATACAGGCACATCGAATGCAGAAGCGATGCCAGGCGGCATTGCCGTTCACCTGGAAGGTCGCTCCATCCATCGAGTAAATGGCACAGCGCATTCCAGCGCTCGGTGCGCAGATGTTCAGGTAATTCTCGCGGATCGTGCAGCGCATAGGGGGCGCCTGCCTCCTGGCCTAACTGCAGGCGAAAACCAGGCGGCATCGCGCGCTGCGGTATGAATCGGGGACTGGCAGCATCCGTCAGGGCGCTCCAGCCCTGCTCGATGCATTGAACGTGGAGCGGGCCGACATCCGCCGGAGTGAGATCAAGATACGGGCGCAGCATCCACAAAGAGAGCCGCGAAGCTAGTCTTTCCGACGGAATACTATCCGAAGCATGCATACATACCGTCACATGCTCCACTGATGTAGCTCGTGCTCTTGTGCTTCTCTAGCATCCAGCCATGGTAATCATTGGCTAGCTTTGTGAATTTTGCGGCGTAGCCCCCATTGGGGACGTCGGAATCGTTGGGCGCTTTAAGCTGGGCGTGTCTGAGGCTGATGCCCAAAACGGCATCCTTCAGATGATTATGCATGTGGCAGACCGGAGTAACTTCGAAGATCCGGTCCTTGCTCTCAACGCCTTCAATAATCGTGGCGATGGTTTCCCAGGTATTCACCAGCAAATGAACCGCAGCGAACTCCTCCGTATTGTCGGAGGCTTTGGCCATCTCAACGGCTCCGCCCTTGGTCTTCCTGCGCAATCTCTCGGCCTGTTGGTAGGCCGGCTGTGTCCTTAAAGTGTGAATTGCGATAAGCGCATCATTCTCGTCCATAACCACCACTCCAATTGACGCAACTACAATTCGAGCAAGCAAAATCTATTATTGCACCGGCAAATCTACTCGTCCGTCTTTGAATCTACAAGCGACTCGCCCCAGAAACGCATGCCCATCACGTGAGCAAGCGCCATGGCCTTGTCGCGATAAGCCGTTGCGTCCTCGGGTTGTTGTTTCGCTTCGAGAATTTCACCCAGAGCGCGATAGCAATGCGCCTCAAGCGGGCGCATGCCCAATTCCCGCGAAGCCTGCAGGGCCGCGTTGAAATGCGACTGGGCTTCGTCGAGCCGGCCTCTTTGCCGTTCGATCGCGCCCAGTACCCTATGCGCGTACGCTTCGTTCGCCCGCTCTTGATGCGATCTCGCCAGTTCAAGCGCGCGCGTGCCCGCCGAAAAAGCATCTTCGGTGCGACCTGTAACAAGGTAAGCTTCACTGACATACGCCAGGCGAAGTGAGTGCCGCGCTGCGAATCCTCTTGTCTCGGCGACCCCGATGCTGTCCTCGAGCATGGCAATTCCCTCGCTCGCGCGATTTTCGAAAGTAAGGGCGTAGCCGAGATGCAGTGCCACAAAGGCGAACCCAACAGGACTGTTGGCAAACGCGCTCGCGGCCAACGAGCGTTGGAACGACCGCACCGCACGCCGGAAGTTGCCCTGCCGCAGCGCCACCACACCCAAACCAAGATGCGCATAACCAACGCTGAACGGGTGATCGTTGTCCTCCGAGATTTGCAGGGCCTCTTCGCCGACGGCGTAAGCTTCCGCGAATTCGCCGGTTTCGGCCAAACCCCAGGCCATAAAGCTGCGGGCGAAAGCCGATGGCAAAACGAACATGCCAAAGCGCTCGCCCGCCAGTTCATCTTTCAACTCTGTCGCATTCCATCCAAAGTACCGGTTCGCCGCCGAGTAATTCCCGCCGGTATGATAGGCCAGCCCGAGCGGAAGATTGGTAACGACCTGGAGCGGCAGATCGTTGAGATCCCTTGCAGCGCTTAGCGCCAGTTCGCCTGCGGCCGCCGAATCGGCGTAACGGCCCAACATCCAGAACTGTTCAGTCAGGTACGACTGAATCCAGCCCATGCGTTTTCTGTCATTGAGCAGGTCGGCAAGCTGCTCGGCTTCGAGCAGATATTTCGCGATGCGCTGTCGATCTCCCAGCGGCTGAAGCGCGTTGCGCAGGTCGAAACGCAGGTCAATCGCCTGTTCAGAGCGGGCCCGATCGTCCGGCAGTTGCGAAAGGGCCTCCAGGGCCTTCTCGAGCAGAACGACGGCTTCGGGATACGCTTCACGTTCCGCCGCCTTTGCGCCCGCGCGTCGAAGATATTGCACGGCTTTGTCGAAGAGTTGGCCACGCAAGGCGTGGTCAGCCAGTCGTTCGACCTGCTCGTCGATGCGGTCGGCAAACAGCCTTTCTATCTCCTGAACGACGCGTCCATGCATCTCGCGCCTGCGTTCGTGCCGCAGGCCTGCATACGCTACGTCGTGAGTGAGCGAGTGCTTGAAAGTGAATTGCAGGTCCGGGAAAAGCTGTGTGTTGTAGAGGAATTCCGAAGCCTGCAAATTGCCGAGCGAGCCCCGGAGTTCGTCCTCTTCCATTTTGCATATCGCATGCAGCAACAAAAACGGCACGTCATGGCCGATGACGGCCGCATCTTGCAGGATCCGCTTTTCGGCGATCGGCAAAGCATCGATGCGCGCCGCGAGAACCGCTTGCACGGTTGGGGGGACTTCGATTTCGGAAAATTGCTGGACGAGGCCATACTCGCCGCGGCTGCCTTGCAGGGCCTTGGTGTCCACCAGCGCTCGCACGATCTCCTCGACGAAAAACGGATTCCCGCCAGCGCGGCCAAGGATGAAGTTTTTCAACGGGGCAAGGCTCGGATCGGAGCCGAGCATGGCCTGAAGAAGCTCTGATATGCTCTCTGTCGGAAGTGGTTCGAGGCGGATCTGGTGATAATCCGGACGCCCCGTCCATTGATCCCGGAATTCGGGCCGGTAGCTTACGAGCAGCAACAGTCGGGAATCGCGGGCGCCGACAACAAGTTCGTTCAGCAAGCCGAGCGTGAGCGAGTCGTTCCAATGGAGGTCTTCGAATACGGCGATCACGGGCTGCTTGAGGTTTTCCGTCAACAACAGCCGGGTGATGGCTTGATAGGTGTGCTGGCGGTGCTGGACCGGGTCTAGCGACTGGAAGGGGTGCTCGGCCTCGAGGGCGTCAAGCAGATCCAGGACCGGCGGAATGATGTCTTCCAGGGAGGGATCGAGCCGCAATATCTTGTTGGTCACCTTTTCGCGAATGGACCGCGTGCTGTCACGATCGGTGATCTGGAAATAAAAATTCCTGAGGAGTTCGATGACCGGCAGATAGGATGCCGAATGACCATAGGAAGCCGAGTTGGTTTGCAGCAGCAAACAGCCGGCGGTGTTGTCCGAGCTGAGGAATTCATGGATCAGCCGTGATTTGCCCATTCCGGGCTCGCCGACCACGGCGACCACTTGCCCATGTCCCTCGCATGCATCGGCCAGGGCGCGCCACAACAGGTTCTTTTCGATAGCGCGGCCTACAAAGCGCGTGAGACCGCGTGTAGCGGCTGCCTGCAGTCTCGTGCGTTCTCCTCCACCTCCCGTGACCTCGTAAACATCGACCGGATGCCCAAGCCCTTTCACTAATATGGGACCGAGAGGCTTGACCTCGACATATCCCTCCACGAGCCGGAAGGTATCGGCGGTCGCCAGCACAGATCCTGGCATCGCCAGTTGCTCCATCCGTGCCGCCAGATGCGCAGTTTGGCCGATCACCGTGAAGTCGACGATCAGATCATTTCCGATCGAGGACACCACGATTTCGCCGGAGTTGATCCCCACGCGCATGGTGATCGGCAGTGCATGAAGTCGCTGCACCTCGATGGCATATTGAGAGATTTTGTCCTGCATCCGCAGGCCTGCGTAACAGGCGCGCACGGCGTGATCCTCGTGGGCGACCGGTGCTCCAAACAAGGCCATGATGCCGTCGCCCATCACCCTGTTGACCATGCCTTCGTAGTGATGAACGGCCTCCAGCATGCGTTCAAGAATGGGATCGAGGATCCTTTGCGCCTCCTCCGGATCGCGGTCCGCGATCAATTCCATTGAGCCCTTGATGTCAGCAAACAGTACGGTGACCTGCTTTCTCTCGCCTTCAAGCTCGCTCTTCGAGGTCAAAATTCTTTCGGCCAGATGCTTGGGCGTATAGCTTCCAGGGGACATGAATCGGGAGCCGGCTGCCTCTCGCCTGGGCGCGATCAGGCCGCCACACTCGGCGCAGAACTTGGCTGCGAGAGGCCCTTGTGCCCCGCACTGCGGGCATGCCTGCGTTAGGGGAGTTGCGCATTCCTCACAGAATTTCGCGTCCTTGCGATTCTCGTGCCGACAGGTTGGACACCGCATGTGTGGCCCCAGACTCTCGTACACCGGCAACTGCCCGAGCGTGTCGTCGTGCAAGGCCGGCGAGAAGGAGCGCGCAGCACGGGGCGATGACGCGGCAGCAATTCGGCGGTGGTGAGCCGCACGAAATTGGTTCACAACAATCCAGCATCATCCTAGAGGGTATGGAACCGGCCGCCAAGGCAGAGATCGTGCTCAACGAAAAAGAAACAACCTGGTGACGATTTGAAGGAAAATCGCTTTGCGCGGACCCTGAATCACCCCGCCCGTTTCCGGACCAAAAACTTCTGCATCCCCTCCAGCACCAGCTCCTTGCGCTGGTTGAACACGGTCGAGCGCAGCGTCACCACGCCGGTGGTGCGGCCGGGCACGAGTTCGGTCACTTCGAGCGCGGGATAGATGGTGTCGCCGGCGTAGACCGGTTTCAAGAACCGGCTCGACTGTTCGAGGAACCCGACCAGCGATTCCTCGACGAGGTAGGGGAACAGCCCGGCGCCCGGCGCGGTGTGGACCAGAGTCTGGAAACCATGCGCGAGCAGGTCCGGCATGCCGCGGCTGCGGCAATATTCGACATCGTAATGGATCGGGTGGGTATCGCCGCTCGCGGTCTGGAATGCGGCGAACACGGCCGAGGTCTGGGTCCGGCTCGGGATCACGAAACGCTCGCCGAGCACGAAATCCTCGAACCAGCGCTGTTCGCTCACCATGCGGTGCCCTGCGGGATCGAACTCGGTCATGGCTGGTTCCTGCGGTCCTGGCGGCTGAGGAGATACCGGTAGCGCAGCAGCCAAGCTGCGACAATTGGTGCAAACCGACTGCCGCGAGCGGCCCCATTCTATCTTTGCATGGGGTTGTTTTCGCAATTTTGTGTCCGGGCGCCTGCGGCGCGCCGCCGATGCTCTAGACATCCCCGGCGTCTACGTCTTTAAAACATCGCAGCAACAAGAAGACGTGGGTGGCCGGGCCCTGGTGTGAAGACACGCCCTTTTGTCCGGCCATGACGGGAAACGCCGAATTCATCGATGAGCCTCTTCGCAAAACCTTCCACCTATGACGAGCGTTCGGCGCGGCTGGCCGGCATCGGATTGATGCTGCTGTCGATCTTCATGTTCTCGTTCGGCGACGCGCTCGGCAAGTTCATGGTCGCGACCTATACGGTCGGGCAATTGCTGTGGTTGCGCGCCTGCGCGGCGCTTTTGGTGCTGTTGCCGATGATCTGGAAGCAGCGCGCCGAGTTCACGCGGCTGGAACGGCCCTGGCTGCAACTGCTCCGGGTGACGCTGTCCACGCTCGAAGTGGCGGCCTTCTTTATCGCGACCGTCTATCTGCCGCTCGCCGACGTCATCACCTATTATCTGGCGGCGCCGATCTTCGTCACGGCGCTGTCGGGGTTGGTATTGGGCGAGCGCGTCGGCTGGCGGCGCTGGACCGCGATCCTGATTGGATTCGTAGGTGTCCTGATTGCGCTGCGGCCGTCGGCGCAAACCGTGAGCTGGCCGGCGATGATCGCGCTCGGCGGCTGCCTGTCATTTGCCGTGCTGATGCTGATCACACGCTCGCTGCGGGCGACGCCGGATATCGTGCTGGCGTCGTCGCAATTTGGCGGCACCTTCCTGCTCGGCGCGGTGATGTCGCCGTTCGGCTGGGTCACGCCTTCCTTTGGCAGCCTGGGCCTGTTCGCGGCGGCGGGGATTATTTCGGTCTGCGCCCTGTTCTGCGTCAACCGCTCGCTGAAACTGGCGCCGGCCAGCGTCGTGGTGCCGTATCAATATTCGATGATCGTCTGGGCGGTGATTTTCGGCTTCGTCGTATTCGGCGACGTGCCGTCACTGGCGACCATCATCGGCTCCGCCATCATCATCGGCGCCGGACTTTATATTTTCCTGCGCGAGCAGAAGTTGGGGCGGGAAGAAGCGGTGGTCAATCCGCCGGTGTAGCCCCACTGTCGTCCCGGCCTAGTGCGCAATTGCGCACTAGGCCGGGACGACGCTGACGAACCACCGCTATCTCCGCGTCGAACTGCCCCAGTTCTTCAGCGACGACCACACGCTGCGAGAAAGCCGAAAACAATCGACCGGGGTCGACGAGCCCAGTGCTTCGAAGCGATGCAGTTCGACGCCGCTCCACTGGAAGCCGCATTTTTCCAGGATGTTGCGCGACGACGGATTGGCGACGCGGGCGCCGGAAATAAGATGCTCGGCATCGAACTCCTCGAAGAAGAAGTCGATCACCGCGCGCGCGGCCTCGGTGCCGTAACCCTGGCCCCAATGCGCGACGCCGAGCCAATAGCCGAGTTCCGGCGCTTCGGGCTGGCGCCAGTCGATGCCGACCATGCCGAGCGGCGAATGATTGTTTTCGATCAGGAATACGCTCGCACTGATATCGCCGGCCAACGCGCGCACGAATTCGACGGCGTGATCTTGCAAATACGGATGCGGCAGGCGGCGGGTGTTTTCCGCGATCCGGCGGTCATTGGCGAGGCGCGCAATCGCTTTTACGTCCGCGAGCGTCGGCCGACGCAGGGTCAGCCGTTCGGTCTCGAGGACGCAGGGACTGGCTTCACGCAATGTCGGTGTCGGGATGTCCTGCAACATGTCGGGCTCCTGAAATGCGAAACATACGCAAACAAAAAGGGAGGCCGGTTTCCCGCCTCCCCTTGGAGCCTTTTCGAGCTCGCCGGTTCAACAGGACCCGGCGGACTCATGTTGTCCACCGTCTATTCGGCAGCCTCCGCCATCGGAACAACCGATACGAAAGTGCGGCCATTGGCTTTTGCGCGGAACTCGACGTGACCTTCGATCTTGGCAAAGAGAGTATGGTCGGTGCCCATGCCGACATTAAGGCCGGGATGCCAGGTGGTGCCGCGCTGACGCGCGATGATGTTGCCGGGAATCACGCGCTCGCCGCCAAACGTCTTGATGCCAAGGCGCTTGCCTGCTGAATCGCGTCCGTTCCGGGAAGAACCGCCTGCTTTTTTGTGAGCCATAGCCCGTCTCCAACTTCGCCGTAATTTCTAGATCAATTCCTTGACGGAATCATTTCACGTTTTGTCACGCATCAAATCCTGATGCGCGACGTTCACTTCTAGTCGGCCGGTGCCTCGGCGGGCGCCGCGACGGCCTTTTCCCGCTTCGGCCGCGGGCCGATCGAAGGCTTGGCGTTATCGGCCAAGATCTCGGTGATGCGAAGCACCGTGAGCTCGTCGCGATAACCGCGCTTGCGGCGTGAATTCTTGCGGCGGCGTTTCTTGAACGCGATCACCTTGGCGCCGCGCTTGTGGTCCAGCACTTCTGCCGCAACCGAGGCGCCGGCAACCGTGGGCATGCCCAGCACCGGCGTGTCACCGCCGAGCACCAGAACTTCGCCAAGTTGCACGATCGTGCCGACTTCGCCGGCGATCTTGCCTATCTCGAGTACATCATTCGGAACGACGCGGTATTGCCGGCCGCCGGTTTTGATGACTGCGAACATCGTTTTGTTCCTTCGTGTTCGATCCCGGCCTCGGACGTAAGGCCCATCAAGGGTCTTGTCCGGGTCGGCTTTTTGGTCAGTCGTTATGGGTACGATTTTCGCGCGGCCGGGGCGTAAACCCACAAATTCGCGCAAAAACAAGCGGCGCGAGAAATCCCGCGCCGGATGCCGGGACTTATAGCCGCAAAGCGCGGCGAGTCAAGGCAAAGGAGCCTCAAAACCGGCCCAAAATGAGGGATTTGAAGCAAAAATGGCGAATGGCGAGTGACGAATGGCGAATGGGGCGCGTCCCCTATCCATACGGCATTCGCCCAAGTGAAACCAATGGGTTCCCCGGCCGTTGTGCCAGTGCAATCCGGCTGGGCAAGGGCAAAATGGCAGAAGACACCGTCACCACCACGGGCATCGCCCGCCACGGCGCCACCCGCCTGCCGTCGGTGGAGGTCGATAGCTTAAATATCGAACTGAAGGACGATGACGGCTTTCTCGGCGACCGTGCCAGCAAGGGCGCGTTTCGCAAAATCCTGGAGGCGCTGCGCAAGCCGTTGCAGAAGAACGGCGACGATCCCTTGGGCAAGAAATCCTCCAACGAAATTGCCAAGAGTGAGCTCGACGAGGTGCTGGTGGGGGATGACATTGCTGCCGCGGCGCTGGTGCACGGCGCGATCGAGGAATTCGCGGGGGAATTGGCCTATGTGACGCGGCGGTTCCTCAAGACCAAGGCCTGGGCCGACACCGAACGTATCGTGGTCGGCGGCGGCTTCCGGCAAAGCCGTGTCGGCGAACTTGCCATCGCCCGTACCGACATCCTGCTCAAGGCCGAGGACTTCAAGGTCGATCTGATGCCGATCCGTTTTCACCCCGATGACGCCGGCCTGATCGGTACACTGCATCTGGCGCCGTCATGGATCTTCGAGGCCCATGACAGCATTCTCGCCGTCGATATCGGCGGCACCAACATCCGTTGCGGCGTGGTCGAGACGTGCTGGAAGAAGGCACGCGATCTTTCGAAGGCCGAGGTGTGGAAATCCGAACTGTGGCGGCATGCTGACGACGAGCCGACGCGCGAAGGCGCTGTGAAACGGCTGGTCAAGATGTTGAAGGATCTGATTGCCGAGGCTGAAGCAGAGGGTCACAAGCTGGCGCCCTTCATCGGCATCGCCTGTCCCGGCGTCATCAACGAGGACGGCTCGATCGAGAAGGGCGCGCAAAACCTGCCGGGCAATTGGGAGAGCAGCAAATTCAATTTGCCGGCGAGCCTGGTCGAAGCCATTCCCGTGATCGGCGATCACGACACCGCCGTGTTGATGCACAATGACGGCGTCGTGCAGGGACTTTCCGAAGTGCCCTACATGCAGGATGTCGAGCGATGGGGCGTGCTGACCATCGGCACCGGCCTTGGCAATGCGCGCTTCACCAATCGAGCTAAGGAAAACGGCAAGGACAAGAAAGCCAAAGAAAAGAGCGACGGCGACAAGGACGACAAGAAAGCGAAGAAGGGTAAAGATTGAGAAGCGCGTTCGATTGATCTGTAAAGCGGTCGACGTTGCGGAAAACACTATAAAACAAGGGTCGGAATGGCGGCTCCGTATTTTTCCGGTGCGCGCGATGAGAGTTCCGTCGCGCGTGGTAAGGTTGATCGGTTAGGTTAAGACCGGGATCGCGTTGCCCTTTCCGCGCGTGTCGCTACCGTCATTTTGTCGCTCCGGCTGACCGGCGAAGCCGCACTTCCCGGTCAGGATTTCAAAGCAGCGGCACGGGGCCGTCAGTGTTTTGTCGCGTCTGGCGGCCCCACCTTTATCTCGATCCTTTATTTCGATCTTCCAATTCTCCTCAGCTCCAGCCGATGCGTTTGAAGAACGTCACGATTTCGGATGCCGCGCGGTCGGGATCTTCGCGATGCGCGAAGTGACCGACGCCTTCGAACATCGCCAGATCGAGATTTGAAAAGCTCTCGCCAAGCCGATCGGTCCAGGCATAGGGAAACAACGGATCGTGTTCGGCCCAGCGAACGCAGGTCGGAAGACCGATCGGCGCCAGCTTCGGCGCTTCGCCCTTCAACATCCGGATCCGTCCGGCATGGGCGGCGCGGTAATACGCAAAACCGCCGGCAAGGTTGCCGTCTTTGAGGAAATTGTCGATGAACGCTTCGAGCACGTCGTCGAACGCCTGCTTGCGGTGGCTCCAGTGTTTCAGGAAATAACCGATATAGGCGCGGCAGCTTTCGCGACTGGCGCCGGCCAGCATGGGTGCGATCTCCAGCTGGTTGAACGACTGGTACCAGATGTTGTTCAGCCGGTCCGGCTCCGCCATCCGCGGCCCGATGCCGGGATAGAGGAAGTCGAAGAAAAATAATCCGGCGATGCGCTCCGGGGCGGCGCGCGCCAGCGGCTGCATCAGCCCGCCGCCGACATCGTGGCCGACAATGCCGGCCTGCTTGAGGCCGAGCGCATCCATCAAGGCCAGCATGTCCGCGGCGTGCTGTTCGGGGCCAAGCGGCCGATCGGGCTTGTCGCTGTCGCCGAAGCCGCGCAGGTCGGGCGCATAAAGCGTGAAGCGATCGGCAAGCCGCGTCATGACAGGCTCCCAGGTCAGCCAGAATTCGGGCCAGCCATGCAGCAATAATAGCGGCCGGCCTTGACCAAGGCGGGCGACATGGAACGCCGCATCATTGGCCCGGACCGTCAAATGCTCCATTTTTCGGCTCCTTTTTGGCTCTCTTGGGTCCTCTGGGGTATCAGCGGAAATCTTGCCCCCGCGCCTTGTCTGGCCCGCCGTCCTCGCCTAGAACTCGCCCCGACCGCGGGTCGAGGAATCACCCCGAATTGGCGCCTGGAGAGGTGGCAGAGTGGTCGAATGCACCGCACTCGAAATGCGGCATAGGTGCAAGCCTATCGGGGGTTCGAATCCCTCCCTCTCCGCCATTTGCCCGCTTTGTCCAACCCCGAGACATACAGGTCGTACCTATGACATGGGTGACAACCTCGGGCCGATGCGGCATGGCGCGCCAGGCTTCGTTACGGCAAGGGGCATCGCGCGCCGCGGCGCTAAATTGCGGCAAGTGTCTTTCCTCGCGGAGGGCTGAGTGATCCCTCTAGCTAGCGGGGAACGAGCAGCCGGGGGCGCACGATCACCGGCTTGATATCGGCGGAGAGCAGCGCGTCGATGGCTTGCGACTCGTCGTGAACGGTGATCAGGCGCTCCGGATGAAGGTGACCGCACTTCACCATGTTCGCCACCGTATGGACGTGTGGTTTTACGCTCGGCAGCCCGATGGAGAGGGACGCGTCGCGGAAGAACATCTCCGATAGCGGCACGGGCTGAAGATCGAAGAACATCGACACGATGTGGCAGTGGCCGTTGGGGCGCAGCGCTCGGATCGCGGGGACGAGTTCGCGGATATCGCGGGAGGCGAAGATCACCAAATGATAGATTCGGTCGGTGTCGGCCGGCAGGGACTCCAGGACATCTGCACCCAGCGCGCGAGCGACCTCGCGGCGGGCGGGGTCGCGATCGCAGTAGTCGACCCGCTCCGCACCGAGCGCCATGGCGCAGTCCACCAGGAAGAGGCCAAAGCTCTCTATGCCACCGATGATCAGGACGCGTCCTCCCGGGTGCTTGGCCAGTCCGCGCTGAACCGAGATGTAGGAGTCGGTCAGGTTGTCGCTGATACCTGCCAGATGGGCCGGATCCACGCCTTCAGGGGTCGGCGTCAGCATGCCGTCGGCAAACGGGACGCGGACTTCCTCGGAGTAAAGTCCGCCCCAGTCCTTGTCGACCGGGACGCCATAGATGCCCTGGCTGCCGCCGGGAACCCGTGTGCAGTGGGCCTGCAGACCGGCCCGGCACTCCCTACAATTCCCGCATGAGATCTTGAACGGGACAACGACGACGTCGCCGGGGCGCACGGTGCGGACCTTGTCGCCGATGGCCAGGACTTCGGCGACACACTCGTGACCGATAGCGAATCCGGGCTTCTGCGCGAAGGGAGTACGGCCGGCGAGGATAGCCCTGTCGAGATCGCAGGGGCTCGAGGCGATCGGTCGGACGATGGCCTCCAGGTCACCTTCGATCTTGAGGTCAGGCCTTTCCTGCCATTCGAGCTTCCGGCCCTGGCCGGTGTAGATCAATGCCTTCATCCGAGTTCTCCCAAAGCGACTGAATAGGGACAGACAGGCGCGGAGCGCCGTCCCAAGCCGCCAGTAGATCGCCGGCCGGTTCGGTGCGGCAGGGCAGAGATGGCCAAATTGGTGGCAAAGCGGGCCAAACATGCGAGGCAGCAAGTCCGCGAGCCAGGGCAAACTACGGCGCCCGATGATCCCGGAGAACTGACGGGCCTGCAGGACTAGCCACGGTCGTCGCGCCGGCCCGTAGGCGGAACCTGCGACGGTATTCTCCCGGCGAGCACCCGACTGAAGCGCGGAATGCGCGCGCAAAGGAGCGTGCCTCACCGTACCCTACTGAATGCGCGATCTGATCCGTGGACATGGGCTCGCTCTCGAGCATGCGCTTGGCGCGCTCCATGCGGACAAGCCGGAGATACTCGGCGGGGCTGAGCCCGGTTGCGGCGGCGAAGCGCCGATTGAGGTTGCGGCGGCTCATGCCACCGGCCTGCGCAAGCCGGCCAATCGCCAGCTGCGACTCATGGCCATCCTCCAGGCGATCCTGGATACGCAGAACGGCAGCGTCTCCGTGGTCCCGCGGCGCCACAAAGAAGCGATACACGCGCTGGGAGCTCGGGTTGCTGTCCATGGACAGCGCCTTGGCCGTGGCAACGGCCAGTTCGTGGCCGCCCAAGCGATCGACAATGTGCACCGACAAATCGAGGAAGGCGGTGGTAGATCCCGCGCAGATCAGGTTCTGATCAGCAACGATGCTTTCGTCGAGTGCGAGTTCGACGTCTGGATAACGCCGCCGAAACGCCGCCGCGCAAGCGGGATTCGTCGTGATCCGACGGCCCCGCAGCAGTCCGGCCTCCGCAAGGAAGAACGCGCCAGTGCATGCCGAGGCCACGATGCTCGCCTTCGGACCCAGCGCCGCCAAGCCCTCGACCAGCGCGCGCTCCCGCGCAAGCACCTTGCCGATGTCGCCCATGATCGGCGCTACAATCACGACGTCGCTGTCCATGGCGTCGTCGAGTGAGGCATGGGGCTCCATACGGAAGCCGCCAAATCCTTGAACGGCGAGGCCGCCGGGCGTGACCAGCTGCACCTCGTGCGTCGCCCATACGTTGCTTCCCATGCGACCCGCAAGGCGTCCGGCGATGCCAAAGGCGTCGAGCACGCCATAGACGGCGGAGGTCATGCACTCAGCAAAGGCGACGACGGAGACTTTCATGATCGGAGGCGTCCTCGCTCGTCGCCAAGCTGCTGCGGCGGGTAAGGTCGTCCGGCGTCACTCAGCCGAGCTTGAACATGCACATCTTGTTTCCCCTCCAAGTCCCGGAAGCAGGTCCCGTCAATGATCGCGCCGAAGATCGCAGCAACATCAGACGAGAAATCGGAGGCGCCGGCGGTCGTCATTTTGCATCTCGATCGCCGGGGGGATTTACAGCGGCATTCCATAAAGCGCGGCGCCCGCTTTTGCTGCGCCGGCGCAACGCCACGCGCCGTCCGTTCGTTACAATTTCAAAGAAGGTCTATCAAGTCAACAATATTGACATGAAAATGAAGCCGGTACATCTTCGCTCGGACGCCCGCTACGCGTTGCACGGAGAAAAGATATGGACACTGCCGCTGACAGCCTGCCTCGCACGGGCCTCGATCTCGTCAAGAAGCTGTTCGCGGCCGGCGGCTCGCCGCGCGGGATCGGCAAGACCATGCGCTTCCGGGGAACTTCAGTGGAGCACGGAATGGTCGCCCTGGAGGGTCACCCCGATGAGGATTTTTATAATCCACTCGGGACGGTGCACGGTGGCTACGCCGCGACGATTCTGGATGCCGCCTTGGCCATGGCCGTGCAAAGCACCTTGCCGCCGGGTAGCGGCTATTCGACGATAGACCTGAAGGTCACCTATCTGAGGCCGATGACGGCGGACAGTGCGCCTGTGATCGCAGAGGGCAGGACGCTTCATGAAGGCCGCCGCATCATTGCCTGCGAGGGCCGTCTCACCGATCGCGAGGGCAGGCTGTGTGCGCATGCGACGGCAACCTACATCGTGCTGAAGCGAAGCGAATGAGCCGTCATCCGCCCATGTCAGCGGATACCTCAATGTCGGGCGCCATCCTGGCTTGTGGTGATGCGCGGCCTCACCAGCACGGTTTTCGCGATCGGCGCGACGAGGGCTTCGGGCGCGTCCTCCCAGGAGACCACGGTCGGCGTAACGATCATCGGATCGCAACGGCGCTGCTGAATCAGGTCGAGCACCTGCGGCATGTGTGGCCGTACACCACATAGTCCGACCGACAAGGTGACGTCGCGCATGTACATCTGAAACAGCGGAATCGGGGGATCGTCAAAAATGATGCCGATGCACGAACAATGCCCGCCGGTTCGAAGTGCCAGCAGCGAAGTCCTTAATTTGTCATGCGCCCGCGTCGCTGCGATAACGACATCGTAATTCTCATGGAGATCGGCGTCCGGGCCGCACCGCAGCGTCGCGCCGCTCTTGCGGGCGAGTTCATTGCGTGCGGCATCGTCATCGAAGTAGTCGACGTGTTGGGCGCCAGCCGCGCGCGCCATCTGTACCGCGAGGATTCCAAGGCTCTCCGTTCCGCCGACGACCAGAACCTTGGCGTTCGGCCGCGATGCCAGCGGACGGCTTGCCGCTACCCATGCGTCGGTCAGATTGTCGCTCACGGCTGCTGCGGCGACCGGATCGACGCCGTCGGGAACCTTGACCAGCATGGCGTCGGCGAACGGCACGCAGACGCTCTCGGAGAACAGTCCTCCCCAATGGCCGCCGGCCGGCACGCCAAAGCCTGCGTATTTTCGAACGCCGGTGCAGGCGATGCTGTGCCCCGCCACGCATTGTTCACAACTTCCGCAGGCGATCTTCCATGGGATCGAGACGACGTCCCCGCGGCGCACCGACGCCACGCCCGAGCCGACTTCGAGGACCTCGGCGACGCACTCATGGCCGATCGCGAAGGGCGCTTTGAAAGGGGTTTTGCCCGCGATCAGTCGTCTGTCGAGGTCGCAGTTGCAAGCGGCTATCGGGCGGACGATCGCATCGAAGGCTGTCTTCATCTTCGGCGACGGCTTGTCCAGCCATCGCAATTTGCCCGGCTCGACGACGGTCAGTTCCTTCACGACATTTTCTCCCAGGGGTCGTCGTGCGAGGCGTCACACGCGCGCAATGCGGCCGACCTTTCAAGTCAATATAATTGACTTGAGATGGCTGTCAACGGCCGTCTGGCACAGCGCGGGCAGATCCGATCAGAGTTCGGTCGCAGCCTCCGCCATCACGGCTTTCCACGCCTTCTGCCCCGCTTCTCCGACCTTGGCGAAGGCGCGCTTCATCACCTGCCGTTCGAACTCCGAAGCCTTTTCCTCTACCTTCTTTCCTTTGGCCGTCAGGTTGAGGATCTTGAACCGGTGTCGCCCTGGATCGCGGGACATGGCCACATGGTTCTGTTCGACCAATTGCTTCATCGGCCGATGAAGAGCCTGCTTGGAAACGGAAAGCACCGCCAGCAAGTCCGAGACAGTCATCCCGCCGCCGCGGGCAATGGTATAGAGAATTCTGTGGTGCACCCGCGACAGGCCCAGGGTGGCGAGATATTCGTCGGCACGGCGGGTCATTCCCCGTGAGCCGAAGTACATCAGTTCGAGAGCGTCATCCTCGGGATGGATTTTGCCGAGCTCAATCGGACCAGCGCGCGTTTTGATGAGTGACGTCATTATTTCCCCCAGAGGAATATGTGTCATCGGACCACTAACCGCCCACAGGTCAGGATGCAATCCGGGTTCGGAGGAACGGGGGAGCCGTCCGACCTCTCTGCCGCCCTGAGGGCGTTTCCTCCCTGGACTGAATCGCGGCTTCTGCGATTGCACCCGCTGCCTTCGGGCAGCGTTTTTTTGTTCAGGCAATGCGGATGCAACGCGATCCTTGTGGTTGTTCGGCATTCATCTACGTCACTGGCGGCAGCGCGCCGAGCTGTTGCATGACGGAAAACAAATTCGCGACACCCCAATGTTCTCTGATCTTGCCGTTCTGGACGCGCATGGCATCGACCGTTTCGAACTGGATTTTCCGGCCCGTTGCGGGAACGCCGAGGAAAGAGCCTTTGTGGGTGCCGTGATACGTCTTGAACGTCGTGACCACGTCACCGTCAGCGGTCTGCCAGTGGATGATGGCATGAAAATCGGGAAACGCCGCGCGTAACGCATGATAAAGCTTGCGCGCTCCGCTCTTGTCCGGCGTTCCACCGGGCTGTGGTGTATGATCGAGAAAGTCGTCGGCAAAGAGCTCTTCGAAAAGGTCGAAGTTGCCTTTGCCCTGCACCTCTTCTGTATTGCGACGAACGACCGCCTTTGCAGCCTCGCTGACGCTATTTCCTGACATGTGAGTAACCTTTCCTTGCCGTTGAAGAATTTACATCGATGAAGCGAGGCCGCCGGCCGCCACCAAACCGGTGACGGCCCACGACGCGGCTGCCTAACCGAAAAGCTTGTTTGCCGTCTTGGCGACCAGCTCGCCCTGGTGACGGGCGCCCGCCAATTCGATCTCGGTCGGTTGGCGCGAGCCGTCGCCGCCAGCGATGGTTGTCGCTCCATACGGGGCGCCGCCGACGATTTCGTTCAGAGTCATCTGCCCTTGGTGGCTGTATGGAAGTCCGACGATCGTCATACCGAAATGCAGCAGATTGGTGATGATCGAGAACAGAGTCGTTTCCTGGCCGCCATGTTGGGTGGCGGTTGACGCAAAAGCCGCGCCGACCTTGCCGTTGAGAGCGCCACGCGCCCACAATCCACCGGCCTGATCGAGGAAGGCCGCCATTTGCGATGACATGCGTCCGAACCGGGTGCCGGTCCCGACGACGATCGCGTCGTAGTCGGCGAGTTCGGCCACTTCTGCAACGGGCGCTTTCTGGTCCAGTTTGAAGTGGGCGCTCCTGGCGATGGCTTCAGGGACTGTTTCGGGCACGCGCTTGATGTCGACTTGCGCGCCGGCGCTGCGCGCGCCTTCAGCGATTGCTTCAGCCATCTGCTCGATATGGCCGTATGTGGAGTAGTAAAGAACGAGAACTTTGCTCATTGTGAAGCTCCAATTGAAGTGTTTGACGCTGCGAATGTTGGGGGAGTTGGGGTCAGTCGTGGGCGGTCAGGTTGTGGACCATCAGCGGGCCACCAAATTGCGCGGGCTTGCCGTCGTTGAGAGATCCGAGGACGATCGGCGCATACCCGAGTGCGGTGGCGAGAGCTGCGACTTCGGCGTTGGCCGGGCTGTTGTTGCCGGAGAGAAACACAACGCGTCGTCCATGATCGTCCGGAATTCGCGCAAGCACCGCCGCCGGCAAGGTATTGAAGCCCTTCACGACACGAGCGCCAGGCACGGCCTGGGCAACGATCTCCGTCGAGAGGCGGCCACCAAGATCCTTGGGCAGGAATTCGGGAAACTTGATTGCATTTGTCGCGTCGACCACGATCCGGTTGTCCCACGCTGCAGCTTGGCGGACGGCATCGGGCACGCGATCAAACGGCACCGCCAGAATGACGACGTCCGCCTTGAGGGCGTCTTGTGTCGATACTGCCTCGACGTTGTTGCCCAGAGTCGCGGTCAGGTCGGAAAGGGATTCGCGGCCCCGCGTATTCGCAATCTTGACCTTGATGTTCTTGCGCGAGAACTGCTGCGCGAGCGCGGTTCCGATGGCGCCTGCGCCAATGATTGAATAGCTCATCATCGTCGTTACTCCTCAGTTGATTGGTTGGCCTGGGACCACAACTAAGGGGGCTTATTGTTCGAATAAACTGGTATAATATCGATCAAAATGTTCGAGAAAATAGAAATGAGCTCCGAGCCAGGTACGCCGACGTTGGACCGCAGCTAAGGTGTCTTTGTTCGACCGGGAGTCGACGCGGAAACCTCAGGCCGAGAGTCGAAAGGGGAGTGCGAAAGCTGCTTCGCGAGCAGCGAGGAACAGACGAGATTCCTGAGCGAGCGCGCCCATGAGATGCCATACCCGTTCGTCGTGCGACTAACTCATGAGCGCCGACACTGCACGAGCCGATTTGCCCGCGGACGATCGCGTCGCGTGATTCATCGGGCCGCGCGCAGGGGGCGCACAGCTTTGTTTGGCGCCCGCTTCTTGCTGTCCGGCGCGGGCTTGACCGAGTCCTGATCGGTCGCGCCCTTGACGCGATCGATCTCCAAGCGGCTGTATTTCAGCGTTGCCCGGAAATGATCCAGCAAAAGCTGCACGGCCCGATCCGCATCCCGGCGCAGCACCGCGTCCATGATATCCCGGTGTTCGTCTTGCCGTTGGGCTCGTCCGCGAAATTGCAGGCGGGCAAGGAAACGATAGCGATCTGCGGCATCGAACAATTGTTCGCAGAAGCCGATGAGCCATTTGGAGTCACAGGCGCTGATCAAGCTCGTGTGGAATATGCGATGGGCGCGCTCCCACGCCGCATCCACCGGCGCGTCCGATTGTTCGGCGGGCCCAGCCAAGCGCGCCATGCGGTGATAGGCGATCAAGATCGCCTCTTCCCAGGCTTGATCGCCGTTTGCGATCGATTCGCGTAGCGCGAATTCGTTGGCCCAGCAGCGAGACTTGGTGATGTCTTCAAGGTCGGCCTTGGTAACCGCGGTGACGGTAAAGCCGCGTTGGTCGTGGTGTTCGACCAGCCCGTCGCGCGAAACTCTGTTCAAGGCCTCGCGGATGGGGCTGAGCCCGATCGCATAGCGGGTGCAGAGCTCCCGGATCAGAAGTTTCGTCTCGGGAGGAAAGACGCCGCTGATGATGTCGAAGCGCAGCCGTTCATAGGCGGTCGACGCCAGGCTTTCTGCGCCGGTTCGTTCAACAAGCTCTTTTTTCAACCGCGCCGCCACTTGGCCAATGCTCCTGTTTTGCCAGCCGCCTCCTGGCGCTCTGCCATTCCTGCCGCCCGCGAAGGGGAGACTAGGCCAGAATCATTGGCGAATCTTCCTAAATCCATACTTTTCCTATCTGCTGGCATAAAATATATCAAAGTAAGGAAAAAACGATAAAATCGATTTTTGTGTTGACCTGGCAAATCCCATGTGCTTTTTGCTGAGCCATGAAAATCCTGACGCAGGCACCTTCACTCGATCGGTGTTTGGAGTTGCAGGCAACCTGACGGCGCTTGGGCCGGAGCAGGAAAGGAAATGCTATGCGCGCATTTCATAGGCTGGATGAGATTCCGGTTCACCGGATTCCGGAAGGAACGCTGCAACTGTTGTCGGGCGCACAATCGATGGTGTTTTGGCTCGAGGTCGATGCCGGCTCACATATCGCGCGGCATTCTCATCCAAACGAACAGATCACCTGGTTGCTGGACGGCAGGTTGGACATTCAAATCGGAGACGACCCTGCGCGGAGCTGCGGGCCTGGCTCGGTGCTCCTGATACCTGGAAGCACGCCGCATGAAGCCTGGTATCGCGAGAAATGCCGGATCGTCGAATTCTTCAGCCCGCCGCGGCTCGATTTGTTTCCAGCCGCTGCCGGCAATCCATATGGGCTTCCTGAAGCCTGAACAACGATAACATAACGCCAAGGGGAAACGCCGTGACAACAAAGAAAACGTACCGTCGTCGCATTAGTGTCGCGCTTGCACTCGTTGCTGCCGGAGGGGGCATGCTCGGCGCCCCGGCTGACGCGCAGCAAGCGACTGGCGAACCCGTGAAGATCGGCGTGATCCTGGCATTGACCGGCGCCGGCGCCGGGCTCGGCATTCCGGAGCGCAACGGTGCCGTCCTCGCCGAGAAGATCATCAATTCCAAAGGTGGCGTTAGCGGCAGGCCCATTCAATTGATCATCGAAGACGACGGATCCAATCCAGATGGGGCAATCAGCAAGGCGAACAACCTGATTCACCGCGAAAAGGTTTCCGCGCTGATCGGGTCCAGTCAGACGGCGAGCACGGTCGCGGTGGGAGGACTTTCCGATCCGATGAAAATGCCCCAAGTCGCCTTGTCGGGGCTTGGGCCAGCGATCGAGCGGGATCGAAAATGCGTGCTGCACATCGCTCCCTCGCAAGCCTTGAATGCGCGGGCGCTACTGGAATATGCGAGTTCGATTGGAGCAAAGAAGCTAGGAGCGCTGTATGACTCCGGCTACGGGACCGTGGTCTACAACGAGCTGCGCAAGCTGTCGGATGCTTATGGCATCACGTTCGTAGCGACCGAGAAGTTCGAGATTTCAGCTACGGATACGACGACGCAGGCGGCGAAGATCCGAGCAGCCCAACCCGATGCCATCATCGTCGTCGGGGTCACCGGGGTTCCGATCCGCAGTCTGCGGCAGCTGCAAATGAAGCAGACGATCATCGCGGCGAATGGCCTGGCGAGCTATGAAACCGTCAAGAGCATGGGAGATGCGGCCGACAATGTTGTCTTCCCCGAATTCCTCGTCGGTGAGGACCCTTTGCCCCATCAAGCGGAATTCGTGAAGCTGTTCCAAAAGGAATACGGCCGCCTTCCCAAAATTCTGGAAGCGGTGGGCTGGGATGCCGTTCACGTTATCCTCTCCGCCTTCAAAAAAGCCGGTGTCGGCGCCGCCAACGAAAAGTTGTGCGAGGCGATCCGAAGCCCCTTCAAGGGCGACATGACGGACTACGACTTTTCAGCCGATGATCTGAACGGCATCAAACTTTCCAATGTCGTCTATTCGAAGCTGGTGGCAGGACAGTTCACCCGCCTTCCCTTTCAAGCGAAAGAAAAATAGGCGCGAGCGCCTCGTCGGTGAGCTGCTTCGTACGATCGTTCCTTCGATGTAAAGAGCTGTCCTGGAGTTTGCGATGAACGTCGGTCTTCTTGCGCAGTCTTTGTTGGCCGGCATCACCAACGGCCTGACCTATGCCCTCATCGGCATTGGCCTTGCCGCGATCTTCAAGGGAAGCCGGGTACCGAACGCCATGCAAGGCGAGTTCAGCGTCGTCGGCGCGATCGTCGTCGTCCTGCTTCTGACGGGCAATGGATGGCCGTACTGGCTGGCCATTCTGTGCGGCGGCCTGAGCGGTGCCGTGCTCGGAGCCTTCATCGAAATCGCGTTCATCCGCTACATGATTCGCAACGCGGCGCCGGAGGACAGCTACCTGCTGCTGACCATCGGGATCGGCTTGTCGATTTCCGCTGCGGTTCTGTACTTCTTCGGGCGTGAGAGCCATCTCTTGCCGGGCTTCGGCAGCGACAACATCTACATCATCCTGGATGCGGTGGTGCGCGAGCACGTGATCTGGCTCATCGCGATCAGCATCCTGCTTACCGTCGGCCTGCGACAATTCTACCGTGGCACCTCGGTCGGGTTGAGGATGATGGCGGCTTCGATCGACCCCGTCGGCGCGACCAGTATCGGTATCGACGTGGCGCTGATGCGCACGTTCACCTTCATGCTGGGTGGCGCTCTCGGTGCGGCGGCGGGCATTCTGATCACGCCGATTATTCCGGTGGACTACATGATCGGCCTGCAGCTGACATTGAAGGGCTTCGCCGCGGCCATTCTCGGCGGCCTCACAAACCCGCTCGGCGCCGCCATAGGTGGATTGGCTCTCGGGATCATCGAAGCCATGGCGATCGTTGGGGTGTCCTCGAGCTACAAGGATGTGATCACGTTTAGTTTGCTGATCCTGATCATGATTGCGATGCCGCAGGGTCTGCTGGGGCGCGCGGGCCGGACGGGCGGGTGAAGCGATGAAGACTGCGCGCTTCTTGCTGATTGTCGTGGCGTTCGCGCTCTGTGTCGCGTTGCCTCCCTATCTGCCGCGTCATTTGGTCGATCTGCTGGTCTTTGCGGGGATCTACACGATTGCCGGGCTCGGAGTAGGATTGCTGCTGGGACAGTGCGGCATCGCCAATCTTGGTCAAATCGTGTTTTACGCCATCGGCGCATACGCGACCGCCTATCTCACCGTGTATGTTCACGCGCCAGCGGCGGTTGGATTTGTCGTCGGGATCGCGATCTCTGCCGCGCTGGCATTGGCGATAGGCTGGCCGATACTTCGCCTCAGCGGATATTTCCTGGCGCTGGCTACCCTCGCGATGGGGATTATCGCGAATGCCTTGTTCTTCGAATGGGATTGGCTCACGGGTGGCACGTTGGGGATCGGCGGCATTCCAAAGCTGCAGATATTCGGCTTCGTATTGGATACACCCCTGCGCTTCTACTATCTGGTGCTCGGCGTCGTCGCCATCTGCATGCTGCTCGCGCAGAATCTCATTCGTAGCCGCACTGGACTGGCGCTCCGCGCCATGCGGGACTCGCAGGATGCGGCCATCAGTCTGGCTGTGAATCCCCGTTGGTTGCGGACACGCGTCTTCATCCTCAGCGCGGTATTGGGGAGCGTCGCCGGCAGCCTGTTTGCGCATTATGGCGGGTTCGCCAACGTGCAGAGTTTCGGCATCGAGAAATCCATCAATTTTCTGCTGATCCCGGTGCTGGGCGGCGCCGCGTCGCTGATTGGTGTGGTCGTCGGGGCTCTCTTTATCGCCTTCGTGCCCGAACTGCTCAGTCAATTCGGCAGCGTCCATCAGATGCTCTTCGGTGTCGCTCTGGTCGGCGTGGTCGTTCTGATGCCGGCCGGTTTAACGGGAGCCCTCGCTGGAATCTGGCGTCGTAGCGTTGACGGAGCCAAGCCGTGAGCGGTCATGCGGAAATTCTCGGCGTGCAGGGTGTCGGGCATAGCTTCGGCGGCTTTTCGGTCTTGAAGAATGTCAACTTCACCGTACCGCACGGATCGATCGTCGGACTGATCGGCCCCAATGGTTCGGGCAAGACGACGCTGTTCAATGTCATCAGCGGCTATATCCGGCACCAGCATGGCCTGGTGGCTTACGACGGCGAGGACGTACGGGCCGAGTCGATCCAGGCGCGCAGCATTGCCGGTCTGGTTCGCACTTTCCAGACGCCGAAAGTCTTCGAACAGATGACGGTGTTGGAAAATATCATGGCCGGCGCCTACAAGCTGACCCGAAGCGGCGTCATCGAAGATCTCATCAGCCTGCCGCGCTCGCGCGCCGATATGCGCCGGATAACCGAACTGGCCGAGGAAGTGTGCGCAAAGTTCGGCATGGAGAAGCTGCGGCACGATCTGGCCCTGCGACTTCCTGCCGGGCAGCGACGCATATTGGAAATAGCCCGCGCCGTCATCGGACGTCCGCGGCTGTTGATGTTGGATGAGCCGTCATCCGGTCTCAACACGAACGAAATCGCCTCGCTGCGCCGCTGGATCGAGCAGCTCAGGGCAGAGGGGATCGCGATCCTCCTGGTGTCTCACGACATGGAGCTCATGACGGTCGCTGATCGCGTACACGTTCTCTACTTCGGCGAGATCATCGCCAGTGGAGGGATGGACGAGATCCAGAAGAATGCGCAAGTGCGCGAAGTCTATCTTGGAGCTTGACGGTGCTGGCAATCAAGCAATTGACGGCAGGGTACGGGCAGTTGGCCGTCCTTCATGGCGTGTCAATGCACATAGGCAAAGGCGAAGCGGTCGCTATCGTCGGCGCCAATGGAGCCGGGAAGACGACCCTGGTCAATGCGATCTGTGGCCTTGGCCCGGTGACGCAAGGCCAGATCATAAAGGACGGTGTAGACCTGACGTCGGACGCCGCGCACCGGCGCGCGCGGCACGGCATTGCGGTCGTGCTGGAAAGCCGTCGGCTGTTCGGTGAAATGACCGTGCAGGAGAATCTGCGCCTGGCCGAGGAGCATGGGCAGGCTCACCGCTCCGCCAATCTGCAGTTCACCTGGCAGCGAATCTGCGATCTGTTTCCGCTGATCGCAGAGCGTAGGCGGACGCGCGTCGAACTGCTCAGCGGCGGCCAGCAGCAGATGGTGGCAATTGCGCGAGCGTTGCTGCTGCAGCCGGATTTGCTGATCCTTGACGAGCCCTCGACGGGTTTGGCGCCCAAGATCGTCAAGGACATTCTCCACGTGCTGCGTGGCCTGCGGTCGGAGGGAATGGGGATTCTCCTGATCGAGCAGAACGTCAGCGTGGCGGTGGAGATCACGGATCGCGCATATGTCATGGCCCTCGGTCGCGTCGTTCATGAAGCTGCCGGCGCGGAATGGCAGGCGTTTCTGAACGACGAGCGGCTGGCGGCGGCCTATTTGGGCGCGTCGTCCGACGCTCGGTCGTAAAATCGATATTTATAACGTTAAGTCAGAAAAAACGATTTTCTGTTGCAATCGTAGATGACCCGTGATTTATTCGCCGCCAATGGAGCGTCTCGGATGAAGCAATACGGCATAGGGCAGTCGGTCCCCCGGTTCGAAGATTCCCGTTTGCTCCGGGGCCGCGGTCGATTCCAGGATGACCGCAATTTGCCAGGTCAAGCGTACGGCGTTGTGCTGCGGTCGCCACACGCGCATGCACGAATAGTTTCGATCGACACGACGGCGGCGCGTGCCGCGCCTGGCGTACTGGCCGTCTATACGGGGACGGATTATGCGGCCGACGGCCTCGGGATGCCGAAGGCCACGCTGCCACGCAAACGTCCGGACGGCTCGCCGATGTTCGCTCCACCGCGGCCGGCTCTTGTCGTGGATCGGGTTCGTTATGTCGGAGATCCCGTCGCTTTCATCGTTGCCGAGGGCCTTGCCGAAGCCAAGGACGCCGCAGAACTGATCGTGGTCGATTATGAACCGCTGCCGGCCGTTACGAATACCGCGGCGGCTGCCGAGCCTGGTGCGGTGCCGGTCTGGGATGAATGCCCGGACAATATTTCCAACATTGTCGAGAGGGGAAACAAGTCCGCCACGGAGGCGGCGTTCGCGCGAGCCGCACGCACCGTCAAGCGGCGCTATGTGATCACGCGGGTGCACGCGCAATACATGGAAACGCGCGGAGCGCTTGGCGTCTACGACGAAGGCGATGAGCGCTTTACGCTTTACACCGACTGTCAGTATCCGCACCGGGTGCGAAACATGCTGTGCAGCACGGTATTCCGGATACCCGAGAGCAGGATGCGGGTGGTCAGCGGCGACATCGGGGGCGCCTTCGGCAGCAAGGGATGGCAGTACGTCGAACACCGCCTGGTGCTGTGGGCGGCGCGCAAGCTGCGGCGGCCGGTTAAATGGACGTGCGAGCGCTCGGAAGCGGTGCTGGCCGACGAGCATGGCCGCGACAGTGTCGGCGAGATCGAGCTGGGGCTGGACGGCGACAACAGGTTCGTCGGATTGCGGCTGCATCTGATCGGCAACATTGGCGCGTATGTCGCATCGGATCGCAATCTGCTGGTGCCGTCGATGATGATCGGTACCGCGGTCGGGGTCTACGATATTCCGTGCGCATATGCGCTGGTCACGGGTGTCCTTTCCAACACCAGTATGACTGCACCCTATCGCGGCGCCGGGCGGCCCGAGGCGATCTATCTGATCGAACGCCTGATCGATGATACCGCACGGGAGTTGGGCATCGACCCGCTGGAGTTGCGGCGGCGGAACATGATTCCAGCCACGGCGATGCCATATCAGAACGCGCTGGGTTGCTATTACGATTGCGGCGATTTCCCCGCGAACATGGATATGGCGCTGGCCGCGGCGGACTATGCCGGCTTTCCCACCCGGCGCGAGCAATCACGCGCACGGGGAATGTTGCGCGGTATCAGTGTGGCCAATGCGATCGAGCAGGCCGCCACTCCCACCCAGTCCGAATTCGCCGAAATCCGCTTCGACACCAGCGGCAGTGCCCAGCTATTGATCGGAACCAAAAATCAGGGTCAGGGGCACGAAACGACGTTCAAGCAAATTCTGCATGAGCGCCTCGGCCTCGATCCGGGCGACGTTCATTTTACCGATGGCGATACCGATCAGGTGGCGTTCGGAATGGGCACCAATGGTTCGCGCTCGACAGTCGTCGGTGGCTCCGCGATCTATCTGGCGGCGGACAAGATCATCGAGAAGGGCAAGCGCATCGCCGCTCATCTTCTCGAAGCTCAGGCGGCAGATATCGAGTTCGACGACGGCCGCTTTCTGATAGCCGGCACCGATCGGGCCGTGTCATTGAAGCAGGTCGCCGCAGCCTCCTTTGTGCCTGCGCGGCTGCCCCCGGGATTCGACGGCGGATTCTATGAATCTGCGACCTATGCGCCGTCCAAGGACACCTATCCGAACGGATGTCATGTCTGCGAGGTGGAGGTCGATCCCGAGACCGGCGATGTCGCCGTCGTCAACTACGTGATCGTCGACGACGTCGGAACGGTCATCAATCCGCTGACGCTCAAAGGCCAGATCGTTGGCGGCATCGCGCAGGGGCTCGGACAGATTCTCATGGAGCGCGTCGTCTACGACGAGTCAGGTCAATTGGTCACAGCGAGCTTCATGGACTACGCGATGCCGCGAGCGGACGTCTTCAGTCACATCACGGTCAAGAGCAATCCGGTGCCGACGGCGCTGAACCCGCTCGGGGCAAAGGGTGCCGGTGAAGCCGGCTGCGTCGGATCGCTGCCGTCGATCATGAATGCGGTGATGAATGCCCTGGAGCCGGTCGGCGTGCGGCAACTCGATATGCCGGCGACAAGCGACCGGGTCTGGAAGGCCATCCGCAGCGCCGCAAAGGAAAACGACAAATGAGCGTACTCGATGGCGAGCGGCGCGAACGACGGCGGGTGCTCCATGCCGGGAGCGCGCAGTGGGCCACCCCGGTCGATGGCAAGCTGATGCTGGACGATGGCCGCTTGGTCGGAGTTGAGCAGGTTCAGCACCTGGCGCCGTGCCGGCCCAGCAAGATCATCTGTGTGCACACCAATTACAGATCGCGGATCTACGAAATTTCGGGGCAGAGCGAACCTCCGAAAGTGCCGACGTTCTTTCAAAAGCCGGTATCCGCCCTCAACCATCATGGCGGCGAGATCATCCTGCCGAAGGACTGCAAATTCCTGAACTATGAGGGTGAACTGGCTGCGATTATCGGCCGCTCGATGCGCAACGTTACGCCCGACGAGGTATGGCAGGGGCTGGCCGGCTTCTCCGTGGCAAACGACATAAGCCTGCACGACCTGCGCGACGCGGATATGGGCGGCATGTTGCGGGTAAAGGGTGCCGACGGATTTTGCCCGGTCGGGCCGGGTATCATTTGGGGGCAGGACATTCGCGCCGCCACTTTGCGCAGCTATCTGAACGGCGCGCTGGTGCAAGAATGCGCAATCGAGGAAATGATCTTCGGCATCGATTATCTAATCGCCGACCTGGCCCGCCATATCACGCTCGAGCCGGGCGACATTATCCTCACCGGTACGCCGGCGAACTCCCGTCCGATGGCGGATGGCGATGTCGTCGAGGTAGAGATTACCGGAATTGGCCGCCTGCGGAACACCGTGCGCGCCGTGCCGGCGCCGCGGGCGCTGATCGGCGACCAGCCGCAGGACAATGCCGGGATTCGCCGCGTCGCTCTTGGAAACGATGAGCGGCTTCCCGGGCATCTGACCCGTATCGAACTCCAAACGCAGAGCAGTTAGGCCATGGATCTTGGTATCAAGGAGCGCTCCGCCATCGTCTGCGCCTCGTCGCGCGGCCTGGGAGAAGCCTGCGCCACGTCGCTTGCCCGGGAAGGCGCTCGCGTTTTCGTCAATGGCCGAAACCAAGACGCTTTGGATGGCGCGGCGCTTCGAATTGAGAGGGCCACAGGCCAACGGCCGGTCACGGTCAATGCAGACATCACGACGGAAGAAGGGCGTGAGCGCCTGATCGCCGCATGTCCGAACGCCGACATCCTGATCAACAACAACGCCGGTCCGGCGCCGGGCAAGCTTGAAGACTGGGACCGCGCGGCATGGCTCTCGGCGCTGGACGGCAACATGCTGGCGCCGATTCTCCTGATCCGCGCTGTTCTGCCGGGCATGCGCAAACGCCGCTTCGGCCGCATCGTCAACATTACGTCGGCAATGGTGAAATCGCCGGCACCGGGCATGGGCCTGTCGACGGCGGCGCGAACCGGTCTCACAGCGCTGTGCAAGTCGATCTCCCACGAAGCCGCCGCGGACAATGTGACCATCAACAATCTTCTGCCGGAACGCATCGACACCGACCGCCAGCGGTTCATGGCCGAGCGGATGATGCAGGAGCAGGACATCACGCTCGACGAAGCGCGCCGCCAGATCGCGGAGAGCCTGTCTGCCAAGCGCTTCGGATTGCCGGGCGAATTCGCCGATGCTTGCGCCTTCCTGTGCTCGGCGCAAGCCGGGTTCATCTCCGGTCAGAACGTGCAGATCGATGGCGGAAGCTATCGCGGCCTAATTTGAGGGAGCATCCGATGCCCGATGTGACCATTACCGTGAACGGCAAGCGCGAGGCTCGCAGCGTAGAGGCGCGTACCTTGCTGGTCCATTTCCTTCGGGAACAGTTGGGTCTCACCGGCACCCATGTTGGTTGTGACACCAGCCAATGCGGCGCCTGCGTGATCCATCTCGATGGGCGCAGCGTGAAATCCTGCGCCATGCTGGCCGTTCAGGCGAACGGCTCGGAGATCACCACGATCGAAGGCATCGGCACGGAAGAGCAGTTGCATCCGATGCAGGAAGCGTTCCGCGAGCACCATGCGCTGCAGTGCGGGTTCTGCACGCCGGGCATGATCATGCGAGCAATCGATCTCGCCAGTCGCCTTCCCGAAGCTGACGAGACGACCGTTCGCCATGAGCTGGAAGGCAATTTCTGCCGTTGTACCGGATATCAGAACATCGTTTCCGCGATCCTGGCCGGAGCGGTTGCGATGCGGACCCAGGCTTGAGCCAACAGGCGCAACATGTACCAGTTCGAGTATCACAAGCCAAAAGATCTCGTCGAAGCGCTGGGGCTGCTCGCGCAGGATAGCGATGCAAAGCTGTTGGCCGGTGGTCAAACCCTGCTTCCGACGCTGCGCCAGCGCCTCGCGGCGCCGTCTGCGCTGATTGACCTTGCAGGCGTATCCGAACTCACCGGGATCGGTATGAAGGGCGAGTTGCTCCGCATCGGAGCGATGACCTGCTATGTCGAGATAATCGAATCTCCGTTGGTTCGCGCAAAGCTTCCATCGCTGTCGCGCGCGGTGGCGATGGTCGGAGATCCCCTGGTGCGCAACCGTGGCACAATCGGCGGATCGCTCGCCAACAATGATCCCACCGCAGATCTGACGGCGGCGATCCTGGCAATGAACGCGACCCTGGTGACCGATCGGCGATCGATCCTGGCCGACGAGTTCTTCGTCGATTTGTTCGAAACCGCGCTTGAGCAGGGTGAAATTCTCGTTCGGATCGATTTTCCACTGCCGAGCAGGGCGGCCTATATCAAGTTTCGTAATCCGGCCTCGCGCTACGCGCTCGTAGGCGTCTTCGTCGCTGAGGTCCATGGCGATGTCCGGCTCGCGATTACGGGAGCGAGCGCAAAGGTTTTTCGTGAGCATTCGTTCGAAGTCGCCCTAAAAGCAGAGTTTTCGCCGGAGGCGGTGAAAGGCCTGGTGGTCGAGACGACAGGGCTGATCGATGATCTTCACGCGTCCGCGGAGTATCGGGCCAACCTGATTTCAGTCCTCGCGGGACGCGCAGTCTCTGCGGCGCTCATTGATCCCAATCATGGGTTGTAGAGCGCGAAGCGCGGCCTGTTCGCGGTGCGACAGTGGGAGTGCCGATCCCGGGGAGAAATGGTTCTCGCCGGGAAGTCAAATGAGGGAGAAGCAGGATGCATGACGGCGTAAAGGATAAAGACCTCACCAGAGAGCAGATCATCGCGAGAAATCTAAGCGTCGTCGACGCGCATTTTCACAATGAAACGCCCGAAAGCGTTGACAAGGCGATCGCGCTTTACGACGACGACATCGTCTGGGAGGCTCCCATGCGAGGCGTAGTGCTGACCGATCCGGTGGAGATCAGAAAATCCTATATGGGGATCTTCAGGACCGTCAAATACAACAAGGCCACGGCGCTGCGCCGGTTTGCGACCGAGGAATACGTGTTCGACGACCAGCTTGCCGACGTCGAAATCGTTGGCGACGAAATGCCGAACCTTGGTTACCCGATCGGTTCTCGCCTGAATGTCCGGATCACGCACATCTTCTATATGCGCGACGGAAAGATTCGGCGGGAAATCGCTTATGAGGGCTTCCGCAAATGGGGCGGTCCCACCGATGTCGATTCGATACCTGAGGGGGCCGAGGTAACCGTCTATGACGCGGCCCGCGCCTAGCGGGAGGGGCGAGCAGAAGACCGCAAGTCGTTTGAACGACCAAGGAGAAAACATGAAGCTGGCATATTTCGACGACTATCGACTCGGCGTGGTGACGGCGGGTGGAATTGTTGATGTCGGAGACGAGCTGCGTGATCTTCCCCGGCGCGTACCCGAGGACCTGATGGCCGCCTTGATCGAGCATTTCACCGAGTATCGCGCTCGTCTGGAAAAGGCCTCGATCAGCGGCCGGCCGATCCCGCTTGCCGACGTCAAGTTTCGCATGCCGTTGCCGAGGCCGCACGCGATCGTCTGCATGGCCGTAAATTACGACGATGGCCTGATCAAGTCCACGCATACCAATGCCTTTCACAAATCGCCCAGCGCATTGATCGGCCAGGATGAGACGATGGTGCTCCCGGATGCCCCGGCAAGCGTTTTCGAAGGCGAGGCGGAGATGGCCGTCGTCATAGGCCGAAAGGCGAGTAACGTAGACCCTGAACAGGCAATGGACCACGTCTTCGGCTACGTGAATTTCATCGACGGTTCGGCTCGTGGCCTTCAGCCGACGACAAACTCGTTCTTCCAGATGAAATCGCGAGACACCTTTGCGCCAATCGGTCCGTACATCGTCACGCGTGACGAAATTGCGGATCCGCAGAATTTGCGGATCCGCCTGTGGGTCAATGGCGCGATAAAGCAGGACTTCAACACGCGCAAGATGATGACCAGCGTCAAGGACAGCATCGCCTGGGTCAGCGCCATCCAAACCCTGTTGCCCGGAGATATCGTGGCCACGGGTACAGATCACTGCGGCCTGAACGCATTTCAGCATGGCGACACCGTCGAGCTGGAAACGGAGGGCCTGGGACGCCTGCGTGTCAATGTCAGGGATGATCTGCGGCGGACCTGGTCGCGCGAATTGAGACTCGAGCGCCATAGCAAGGGCCTCGATACCATCGCGCCGCAGCTAACCGGAAAATACGCGCCAGCGGGAAGCGGGCATTGATAGGCCGCACTGTAAACTGCGTTCGCGACTTCAGGAGATATTCTCAATGGCCATGACGATGAACGGTGAAGTCCATCTTCCAGCTTCGCGCGAGGTGGTGTGGGAGAAGCTTAACGACCCGGCCGTCTTGAAGAAATGCATTCCAGGCTGCGAAGAGTTGGCGAGGTCCGGAGACAACCAGTTTCAGGCGACCGCCAAGATGAAGGTCGGTCCGGTGTCGGCGCGCTTCGGTGGGCGGGTAACCTTGAGCGACCTGGACCCGCCCAATGGTTACAGGATTTCCGGGGAAGGTGAGGGCGGTGTCGCCGGATTCGCCAAAGGCGGGGCGACCGTTGCGTTGGCGGAGAAGGATGGGGGCACTCTGCTCACCTATAATGTCGAGGCGCAAATCGGCGGCAAGCTGGCGCAATTGGGACAGCGCTTGATCAGCGGCTCTGCAAAGAAACTGGCGGATCAGTTCTTCGTCAGTTTCGCCAATGAGGTGCGGGCCTCCGACACTTGACGATAACGCAAAGAAGAAAGAGCGGGCCCAGCTTGGCCGGAACGATCGATCGCGTCGACAGGTTTGGCTCGTCTACGCCTTCGATCACGCAGCTGAGAACGTTCCTGACGGTGGTGGACGAGGGCAGCTTTGCGGCTGCGGCCCGGAAGGTCGGGCGCGCGACGTCCGTCGTCAGTTATTCGGTCGCTAAGCTGGAGGCGCAACTCGGGGTCTCGCTCTTCCTGCGGGACAAAACCAGAAGGCCGCAGTTGACTGAGGCTGGCCGAACGGTGCTCTCCAAGACGCGGACGATCATCACCGACGTTGCTAGTCTGTCTGCGAAGGTGAGAGGCCTGAGCCCGGTATTCGAGCCGGAGGTCCTTGTCGCGTTGGATGGAATGCTTCCATCCTCCCGAATCGTCGATGCGATCAAAGCGTTCAGGGTGGCTTTCCCGGCCATACCCATGCATGTCCAGATAGAGGCCTCCGGCGCAGTGACGCAGCTCGTGCTGACCCGGGCGGTCACGATCGGCGTAAGCGCGTTGCTTCCAGGCGATGCGCCGACCAACGATATCGAGGCGATTGGCATCGGATCGGTCGACCTTGTGCCGGTCTGCGCGCCAAGCCATCTGCTGGCCGGTGGAGACGGCTCCGCCAAAGAGGCCGAACACTTGCAGCTTGTGCTGACGGATCGACTTGCCGGCGCACCGTTTGATCGCAGCGGTCCCGTACAGCCATGGCGGCTTACCGATCTGACGTCGATGCAGTTGCTGGTGAAGGAAGGGGTCGGTTGGGGCTATCTGCCCGAGCCGATGGTCAACGCGGATATCGAAGGAGGACAACTCGTTGTCATGGACGGGGCGCGCCGGCGTTCTGGTGTCCTGCGTGCCATCCACAGAAGGGATATGCCGCTGGGGCCCGCGGCGTCATTTTTCGTCTCAAGGCTGGCGAGCCAGGCTTCCGGTGAATGTGCTCAACCGCCTCAGGTTGATCGTGCGACACTCAGGCGTGCGGCGTCGTAACAACTCCAAAGCGCGGTAACAGCTTCGCAATAGAAGTCTCCAGATGGTGTCGCGCAAATCGAACTTGCCAACTCCATGGAATAGGCTTTCCGAGAAAATCGGACTTCTGCTTCGATACGTTCGTCATCATAAGGCTGATGGCGGGATACCGCCGAACGCTGAAAACACATGAACTTCAAGGAAGTCCAATGAGCCCCTCTCCATCGAAAAAAACCGGTCTTGATGCGATGTTGACACCGGATAATTGCGCCTTGATGCTGATCGATCATCAGCCCTTCCAGGCGGCGGCGGTAAAGAACATTGACGTCGCTCTGATGATCAACAATACGGTCGCCCTCTCGAAGGCAGCGAAGGCTTTCAACGTCCCCACGCTGCTTACGACGGTCATCAAGGACCGCGGCGGCAACATTTTCAAGCAAATTCAGGACGTATTCCCCGAGCAGGTGCCGATCGACAGGACTTTCATCAATACGTGGCAGGATGAGCGTTGCGTCAAGTGGATGAAAAACACCGGTCGCAAGAAGATCGTCTTCGCCGCTCTGTGGACCGAAGTGTGCCTTGCATTCCCGGTCATCCATGCGCTCGATGAGGGGTACGATGTATATTTCGTGACCGACGCCTCCGGTGGAACGAGCGTTGAGTCGCACGAAATGGGCATCCAGCGGATGATCCAGGCGGGGGCTGTTCCCCTGACCAGCGTGGTCTTCATATCAGAGCTGCAGCGTGACTGGGCCCGCATGGAAACTGCAGGTAAGGTCGGTGAAATCCTTATCGATCATGGCGGCGCCAGTGGGACCAGTCTCGCGTGGGAGCTGCAATTGCTCGCCGGCCGCGAGGGTGCCGGAGTCTGACGTCAATCAAGTCGGGTCGCGCCGAAGGGCAATTTCCCCCATCAGCGCGCCTGCGGGGTGGAGCGCCGGGCTCCACCCCGACCCTTGGGTTTAGCCGATCTTCACGCTCATGCCGCCATCGGCCATGACGACCGAGCCGACGATGAAGCTCGCCCTGTCCGAGGCCAGGAAGGCCACGACTTCCGCGATCTCCTTCGTCTCGGCGGCACGGCCGATCGGTGCTTTGCCGCCGTGTTCCGCCAGAAAGCCTGGCCCGTTCTCCATTTTGCCGGCCCAGATATTCGTCACCACATCGCCCGAGCCGACGGCGTTGACGCGAATGCCGTGTTCGATCGCTTCGAGCGCCAGCGTCCGCGTCAATTGTACCAGGGCGCCCTTGGACGAGGTGTAGGCCGAGATCTGCGGGAAGGCGAAATAGGCGGCATAGGAGGCAATATTGACGATCGCACCACTCTTGTTGGGGATCATCGCCTTCATGGCCTCGCGTGAATGCAGAAAGGCGCCGGTGACATTCACCGACATGATCGCATTCCAATCCTCGAGAGTCATGTCGACCACGAGCTTGCTCATGATACGTGCGGCGTTGTTCACGAGAATGTCGAGCTTGCCGAAGTTTTCGAGCGCCAGCGCAACCGCCTTGCTGGCGGCATCCTCCCGCGAGACATCCGACACGAGGGGTACGATGCCGGGCTTCTTCAGGCGCTCGACGTCGGGGTTGATATCTTCAGCGATCACCCTGGCCCCGCGGGCATGCAGCAATTCCGCGATGGCGCGCCCGATGCCGCTGGCGGCGCCGGTAACGATGGCGACCTTGCCTTCGACTTCGTTGATGGCCGTTGAGATAGCAGTCATTATAGTCTCCTTCGCTTGAGGTTTTCGGCACGCTTGCGGTAGCGACGGTGCTCCGGCGCCGGATGCTCGAAAGCTAGGAGGTGAACGCGTGAGATATAATCCGTTCTGGACCGCACGGGTTGTTTAGGTTCTGATACATAATCGATTCAGTTCCCTTGGGTTTCGAGTCTCGGGTTTCGAATGCGGGCTACCGGAAACACTGATCTTCGCGCTTTCGTCGCTGTCGCCGAGCAAGGGAACTTCTCCAAGGCCGCGGAGCAGCTCGGTCTCTCCCCATCTTCTCTCAGCCAGATCATCCGAACCTTCGAAGAGCGGCTTGGCGTTCGCCTTATTCATCGTACGACCCGCAGCGTTTCCCTGACAGAAGTCGGGGAGCGGCTGCTGCTTCGTGTCAGGCCCGCTCTTGCCGAACTCGATGCGGCGCTTTCCGATGTCGGGCATTTCCGGGATCGGCCCGCCGGGATCGTGCGGGTCCGTTGCCTGCGGCAAGCTTTCCGGACCTTTGTTGCGCCGATCCTCGCCGCTTTCCATGCGGCCTATCCGGACATCAAGCTCGATATCCTGGTGGACGATGCAATCGTCGACCTGGTTGCTGGTGGCTTCGACGTTGGCTTCACGCTGGGTGAGGTTCTGGAAAAGGATATGGTCGGTGTGAAACTCGGCGGCGAGATGCGCCAGATTGCCGTCGCGTCGCCTGAATACATCGCCCGCCATGGCCGCCCCGAAACGCCGAAGGATCTGCATGCCCACAAATGCCTGCGCTGGCGTTGGCCGGGGCGGACGACTCCCTATAATTGGGAGTTCTTCAAGGAGGGCGTTTGGTTCGAGGTTGAGGTCGACGGTCCACTCATCCTCAGTGAGCAGACCATGACCATCGACGCGGCGGTTCAGGGGATGGGAATCGCCTTCTGGGTTGAAAATGAGCTCAAGCCCTTGATTGAACAGGGCAAGCTCGTCCCGCTTCTCGAGCAATACTCCGCTCCGTTTCCGGGTTTCCATATCTGCTACCCGCAGCAGCGCCAGATGGCGCCCGCTCTTCGTGCTTTCATCGACTTCGTCAAGGCCAACGCAGCAGCGCGCTGATGCTCAATGGGCCGATTATGCGGCTGAGCTGAAGGGCTCGTACGGAATTCCCGCGATTATCGGATCGGCTGCGCCTGACTAGTTTCCCTCCAGCACCGACGGACAAGTCCGCCGATTGCAGATGAGAAGGGAAATCCCATCCGATGACCAAAGTAACGAATATTGCCTTCATCCGCGCAAAGTCAGGCCTCTCGGAAGAGCTGGGCCGACGGCTGCTCGCGCTGGTCGCGCCATCTCGTCGGGAGACTGGCTGCATCAATTACGATCTGCATCGATCCGATGCGGATCCGGACATCTGGTGCGTCTACGAGAACTGGCGCTCTGCCGACGACCTCGCGACGCGCTTCACGCTGCCGCATATGCAGGCGTTCGTCGCGGTCGTGCCGACCCTCGTGGAAGGTGAACTCGATCTGCGGCGCTTTTCCATGGTTTCGCTGCCAGCACCGCAAGACGCGTGACCATCAACAAGGACCAAAGGGAAATAATCATGTCCAACATCAAGGGAAAAGTTGTTGCCATCACCGGTGCCTCGAGCGGCATCGGCGAGTCGACAGCGAGGCTTCTCGCGGCAAAGGGCGCGCATCTGGTTCTGGGCGCTCGCCGGGTCGATCGTCTCGAGGCACTGGCCGAGGCCATCGCCGCCGGCGATGGCTCCGTTCGGATCCGCGCGCTCGACGTCGTCAACGGTCAGGACACCCAGGCCTTCGTCGATTATGCCAAGGAGCAGTTCGGGCGCGTCGATGTCATGGTGAACAACGCCGGTGTCATGCCGCTCTCTCCGCTCGCCTCGCTAAAGGTCGAGGAGTGGGACCGGATGATCGACGTCAACATTCGCGGCGTCTTGCACGGCATCGCTGC